>Ga0255054_10000623_pt1 | contig 20887 bp, 27 predicted proteins | sample JV7_2_23_MG_FD_188634 | JGI IMG/M metagenome (GOLD analysis project Ga0255054, IMG submission 188634) | Seawater microbial communities from Jervis Inlet, British Columbia, Canada - JV7_2_23 | ecosystem: Environmental > Aquatic > Marine > Inlet | place: Canada: British Columbia | collected...
TCAGTGTTTGTGTTACCGGCACTCCAGAATAGCAGGCTCCCTAGTGATCTGGCGTACTCGGCGGTGGTGAGATTGCTCTCGTTCTGTACACCTGAATATGATACTGAAATGCACTGGTCGCCCTGCCCTGCCGCTGTCCGAACCGCGTGCTGAATGACACTCAGACTCGCTGATCCAGTCGAGTTCTCGCTAACTCTGAGCATTCGCTTGCTGAGGTTCCAGCCTACTCCAGTGACCCCGATCCCGTTGTTCCCGGTTGCTCCGGAAACCCCAGTCGTCGCCGTGCCGTGGTAATGCACAGCAGACACATCGCCGCCTTGTGATTGAAAGAGTTGCGTCGTGGCGTTGTACCCGTCGAGATACCCGGTTAAATCGGTGTGGGCTTGGATTCCGGTATCGCAGGTGGCAACGATGATCGACGACGACCCTGTTGCGATGTCCCAGCCTAGTTCCGATTCGATCATTTGATGGTGCCACTGGTCGCCGTAGATCGGATCGTTCGGCACGGCGGTCACGAAAACCCGCCAGTCTGGCTCGACATACTCGAAGATACCTAGTGCCATTAATTCTGCATAACACTCATTCTCTGTTTGCCCAGCCTCTAGTGGAAAGTAGATCTGACCTGTAGACGGAACAACAGTATCATTGGGAATCATTGCCGAAGCAGCAGCAAGATTCCCAGTAGTTGGTAGGCAGACCATTCGACCGCTGAACTCCTGCTCCCCAGGCACTTCCGTGAACTGAGCTGGCAGCATCGAGCAAAATAGCAGAGCCGAGATCACAAGAACTAAACGCATCACTTGCCCCTTACTTGCGAAGCGAGTCCGCTAGTAGAGAATCTTCAGAACCGCCAGGGCGAGCCCGCCCAACAGGAGAAAAGCCGCTCCAAGAGCGAAAACGTGCCCTATCAGATCCTCAAGGAACCGCTTTATCATCTGTTTAACTTGGGTATTTTTCATGGTTTCCCCATTCAAGGAGGCGGCCCTGAGCAACGATCAATCCGTGCATTGACGCCGCAGGGGATTGAGAGCAAAAAAAAGCCCAGGACCGCCGTGGAATGAATCAGTGAACGGTGAACCTGCGAGTGCCTTCGGACTCTCGCACTACCTTCTCGTAGACAACGGGGAACTCGTCTTTTAACTTCTTAGTGTCTACTGTCCGTCTTGGGCGAGTAGACTTGCAGGAGTAGAGCGCTCTGTCGCCTTCGACCATGATCTCGCCATCCGCGAGAGCTTCTCTCAGTCTGGCTTCAAGTTCCTTCGCCGCTTTCGACGCTGCTCCCGAATGAGCCTTGGCCTGTCGGTACTCCTCCAAGAGGAGGAGGTCGCTTTCTGAGGCTTGGACAACCTTATCAGGCTCCTCGAAGGGCCAGCGACCCTTCACGTCCCCTACAGTCTCGCAGGGGGGTGGCACTCGCGGGACAACGTAGCGGTCCCACCAGGCGAGCAGCTTCTCGCGGATCTCTAGTCTATATGACGGGTTGTCTTCAACTTTGTAGATTCGACAGTCACCCCCAGCAATCAGGACGGCAATGTCCGCCCAAGACCGTTGCGTCACGTCGAGATAATGGAGTACTTGAAGATAGTAATGCAGCGGGACTGACTCAGATGCGTCGATCTCGGTCGAGCCCCACTCTCGGCTCATCGATGTGTTCTTCACTTCAAGAATACCCCCACCCTCAAGATACTGGTCAGGCGTCGCCAACAACTGAGGGTATTCTGGGTGCGAAACCATCCCGTATGGGGTTTTTGGAGTCCCCTCCAGTCCAATCCCTGTTCTGTGAGAGTATTGTTTGATTATTAGGGGCTCGACGAGTTTGCCCCACTTCATTCTCTCGGTCTCATCCGCGTTGGAAGCGTCAACAGGTTCTGTTTTCGAGAGATAGACCTTCAGCGGAGTTGCGTCTGCGAAGGGTCTCAGACCCAGGATCGCAGCAACGTCGCTACCGCCGATGCCTTCTTGACGGCGCTTGAGCCAGGCCAACCTTATGTTTTCAGACATTACTCAGCCTCTCCTCTAGCACTTCGCGAATCGGTTCCTCCAATGCTCCAGGGTAGTGAGGAACCGATACGCCGTAATTCTTTATCTGATTGTGCCTCTTCAGTCTCGATTACATCGAGAGCGACCTCGATCTCTCCTAGTACGTTGTCTTCCTCGTAAAGCGCAGCAGTGACATCTATCAGGAGTCCGTCTCCCGCGATCCATATACGCACTGGCTGAATTCTTCCAAGCACGTTCAACTCGATTCTCGGTGCAACCACTCGACCTTCGGGGTGATAACTGATCCAAAAGGTCTGAGACCTGCACTCTACTACTGTGACACTTCCAGCAAGGGTCGGATCTTTCTCAAGGAGTACTCTGTCTTCGATACTTGCTTCTGTAGGGAAGCGCCGACGCCAGGAGCAGTCGGACATAACGCGACCCTCAGAGTCGAGCACAGGCCCCCCGGACACCAGTAATTGTTTCTGTTTCATCGCATTCTCCAATGTATTTAGAACTTAAAATGGGATGTCCTCTTCGAGAATTTTCTTATCCTCTGGGGTCAGCGTTCGCTTCTCCATTCTTTCAGGGTAAAGCGCGTAGGCCCTGCCTTCTTTAACGACTTTCAGACGGCAACGCTGACCGATCAACTCTTCTAGGTCTTCAGGTGTTCTGGCTCTTCCCGGTGAGCCCAGGGCTCTGTAGGCTTTTTCCCACTTCCAGTCTGAACTCTCATCGTCTAGATCGAGAAAGTAGACAGCTTCGCGCATGTCGAGACCTACTTCTCGAAATAGGAGAAGGGTAAACCCCCGCTCTCGGAACGGTTTCACGCTTTGAAGCGTTACTGAGTAGAACTCACCTTTCTCGCTGCCTGGCAGTTTCTCCTCGTCCCACGATTTATTCTCTTCTGTCATTGCAGCCCTCCAGGCATGTTGAAGTTTCGCAGTGCTGACTTCCGTCTGACTAGTTCGAGACCAGGAAGGAATCCGCATACGATTGGGTCGCCTTTTTCCTGAGAGATCTCCCACCGTGCGAAAGAACCGATTGGATCCTCGGCATCGACAACGATGCCGAGGCCTTGACCCTTGGTGTCTGAGCAGAAGTAGGAAAGACGATCTCCAGTCTTCGAGGTGAGTACTTCGTCGATTTCCTTTCTGGTCGCCTCAAGACCTTGCTCGTGCAAGATCTTGTCAGCGAGTCCTCCTGCTTCAGCGCGAGTGAGCATTTTGCCAATCGGTTTCATAGTTCTCCCAATTCAGCGATAAGGGCATCAACTTGTGGCTTTGACAAATCGGAGAGTTTTTCAGCTCCGAACCTCGTCAAGAGCATTTCGCGAGCCTCGCTGATCGAGGCAAACGAGTCGACCAGCAGTTTGCGGAGAGACTCCAACTCGGTCTTGGTTGGATCTGCCGCCTTACCTTGAGACAGGTTGGTCTTCGGTCTTTTCTTTTTCGGTCTGAAGTTTGCCTCTGGACCTTGAGTGCGGTCAGGATCCTCCTCGTCTGACACCTTTAGTAAGAAGAGAGCCCTTAGTGCATACTTTAGTGAGTAGGTTTGGGCCTTGCCCGCCCCTTTGTCCTGATTGTCCACACCCTCCCCAAAAGCGGAGACTTCGATAGGTTCACATTCGGGATTGTCGGTGTCGAAGACGCGCAAGCGCACTTCGATAACGCAGCGGTTTTCACCGTCGCGATGGAAATTCCTATAGTCTGCAATCAGCAGAACGCCTACACCCAGGCATATTTCACGGACAGCCTCCAGGACAGCGTTCGCAGAAGCGAATTTGTATCTCCCTGTTCGCAACCCTACCGTTCCGTCTTTGATAACAGGTTGAACTTGACGCTGGCAATCCAGCAACTTCTGAGCGAGGGACTTCTTCACTTTTTGTTTTCTCCTCGGTACCCGTCTCTTCTTCACAACCTCGTTCGCAACGGTCACCTCAATCGGTGACTCCGCGAGTTCTTCGAGTTCGTTCCATTGTTCTTCTGACATCGTGCCTCCAATGCACTAGCGCTTCTTTGTGTGCAGCCCTGAGAGCGATTCTCAGAATTTCCACTGCGTCTCTATCTGCTTTGCTAAGTGTCTTATCTTTTTCCAGGTTCTCTACCACCTCGACAGCGCGAGAACTGAGCTGTATCAGTTCGTCGCCAGTCTCGATAGACAACGGGTAGACGGGGCTAACAACAGGCATCTTCTTTGATACTGTCGTCGCCCAGGCTGCGATCTCTGGAAAGAAGCGTCGGAGAGTCGCCCACCCCGTGAACAAGGCCCCCTCGATCTCTCCGACGCTTTGAGTGAATATCCAGGCATCTGCGTAGACTCTGTTGATGTACGTTTTTCCTGCGACTGAAGTCGAAGGCAACTCACCGCAAGCAATTGCATGGAGAATCGCTTCTTCATTTCTCGCACGGCTTCCCTTGCCGAAAGCTCTCGCGAGATCAGAAACAGTTAGAAATTCGACCCCTTCGTTTGCCATATGCTTAACTTAGAGAAACTATATAGTTCCGTCAAGTGTGATCTTGCACTTGAGCGGGTTCCCGCAACTCAGACAGGAGAGAAGGCCGTCAGCATCTATTTTAGCGTGCAGCGACAGGCACTCGCAGGGCTCGACGCGAGCCTGTGGGGGCCAGCATCCGATGCGACGTACTTCCGCTCGCAGTAGTTCGCTACAGGCACCTGCTAGGAGATCACCGCGACTCGCGTAGGCTTCAAAGTCGAGGTCGGAACTGTCAAGGAGATCGTCGAGTAGGTCGTCATCGTCGCCAGCGCGAGCCAGGAGCTCTCTGGCCGCTATCGTCGCGTTGAATCCGTCTATCTTTAACTCTTTCATCGCTGTTTACCTTTCGTTAGTTCAGGGCGTCGAGTCGATGCCTTGAATCACAAACTTGTAGACATCAACGCAAGAAAATGTCTGTAACGTGAAGTCCCCTTCGCAATAGGTCAGAATCTGGCTGGCGGCGTCGTTTGTCCAGACGCCGAAGTGCGCCCAATCGTCACAAGTGGGGAGTGAATCCCATCCGGCTCGATCCTTCGCATGGTCAATGGCCTCGCGTCCAGGGAAATTCCAGACGGTGGTCCGATAGGTGACCTCAAAATTCCCCGAAGAAGAATCGGTATCGCCATCCCGGACGCAGTTCCAGGTGCACCAGGATCGTTTCCCCAACCGCATTATCAACTGGTTCAGGAGCTTTATCTTCATTGTTGCTTCCCTTCCCGGTCACTTGTGAATCGATAGCCGTCTGGATACCCACCGGACCCTTCCGGGCCGATTTCTCGATCCCATCCGTCGAAGTACCAGTAGCCATCCACTAGAACGACATGCTGAGGCCCCAGCGCACGCCAGTTGCCTTTGCTATCGAGGAATTCGACAGCACGCCTGTCATCGCCGATGGGCATCTTTGGCCCCGACCGTATCGCTTCGTTCTGTTCTATATCGGCATCGTTGTAGAATCCATCGTCACAATTCATCGTGCTACCCTTCCTTGTAATTCCCGGCCAGGTTTCCATGAACCGGGATGTAAATGGATTTAGCACCAATTTCGGTACCGCCGCACAAGAGGCAATCCCGACAAGTGACCTTCTTACCCGCCTCGGTGGATGCGGGACAAAGGATCTCACCGGGAACCCCACAATTGCTACTGGCGACACGGAACGTCCGCCAGCCTAGAGATTGAGCTCTTGAAGCTTCCGCAGCAGTGTCCGCCGATGCCATAATCCACGGGCTCCAGGAGCTCGCTAGTCTCCGAAACCGAGCCCATTGGTGTGTGTAACCCGTGGACTTGACGCGATTAAAGATGGGTTTCCAGACCGATAGAGGTACCGCCATCGGATCGCCATAGGCCCCACATCGGAAAGCAACATCGTTGTTGGCGAGCATATCCCCAACATCCGCAGGTGACGCCGATGCATATCGCCCATCTTTGTACGCGCGATAAACCGCGCCCGGACCACGGAAGATTCCGACGTAACAGTAGCGGTCAACATGAGGGCCGCTGGCGTCCCCCGATAGGATAGGCTTACCCCTAGCGGGACAGGTACCGCACATCGAATAATCACTGCCACTTGAAACAGCCTCGACCGGGTCCACATCGGATCGGATGATGTACGATTGTGCCATCCGTCCGGTTTTACTGTTAGTGGAACCACCATCGGCTCCGGTCACAATCACAACAAGAGGTGAACCGTCAATTCGCGACGGCCCTTTCCACAAGACATACGATGACCGAATTGGCATCGTGCCACCTTCCTAGGGGAGAGAACCCCCCCCAACAAGGTTCTCTCACATCGACGATGGTTTCGCAATAGAGGTATATGTGAATCATATACTAGCGCCGTAAATGCTACAGGTGACAGGACGCGATGCGCGATGGGACTTCGGGGAGGATCGTGATGGGAATGAGAGGCAACCCGTCTGCCACTATCGCGTGAACTCGACGCGCCGCGCCGCGCTCGCTGCCGGAACCGTTAGCAGACGCGCCGTACCGCGCTCGCTGCCGACACCGGAACCGCTCGCTGCCGGAACCGTTAGCAGACGCGCCGTACCGAGGGGCAACGAGAGGGCACCACCGGGGGACCGGCCCCCCATGCTATTGATATACGTCCCGCCTTATACATTTTTTCGCACCCCTCGGCCTCACTACCGCCAATACACGGAACGTAAAGTGGCCTCCTATCGGGGGATGCGCCTTACCGACAGGAGGCCTGTAGCCTGGTTAGTTAGCCTGTTTGTAAACTTCGCGGAACTAAAATGGAAGGCTAGGGGTAACGAGACGGTTTACCTGGAAGGAACCGCGCCTTTGACCTGACACGGTTTACCTTCCATGAAATTCGTTCTTTGTGTGGTTTTCCCTGAAAAGCGGTTGTGTGGTCTGCCAGCTGTGGGTTGGTCTTTAGACAGAACGGTGACCGTTTAAAGCATGTGCTAGCGCACATGGGTGTGTTTTTTAATAGTTGTTGGCGTCAAGCCTTTGACGGCAACAGCAGAAGACAGAAACCAGCCTAAACCGTGCCAAAACCTTGTCAAGACCCCTATTTTGCAACTATTTTTCCATGTAGTTCCAAGTTGGTTTCTCCATGGTAGATACGGATCAAAAAAAATCCAAAAAAAGTTCAGGCTGCCAGGCTTTCGCGGCCTTTTTGGAGCGAGTTTGAGTGCCGTTTTCGCCTGCCAGCCTGCATTCATATAGCCCAGCGGCGCTGTTATATATCGTCTTCTTCGTCTTCACCGTCTTCACCTGGAGGTGGTATTTTGAGCACTACCTCGCACATGTCTTTGAGTCTTCTGACCGACCTTCGGGAGAGTCCGATCTCGAAGCCTGTGCCTTCGGACTTCCCGAATGCGAGCAGTAGTTTGAAGTGGTCATTTTCCTCTTCGTATGTAAACCAGGGTTCAAAGACGGTGAAGTCGTCCATATCGACGCGGTCATTTTCTTCGTTTCTTTCATGGGACATGGAGCTCCTGCACTCTCGTTACGCATCTGGTGGGTATTGAGTTGAGGTCGCCATATTCTCTCGAATCTTCGTCCACCCCCCCGCTTCCTGCGATGATGACGCAATCGTCAACGACTCTGAGAATGACCCCCAGGGTGAAGCATGGTAGTGGCCGAAGGCCAAGGGCTTCTTCAAGCTCGGTCCAGCCGTCTGCCATTCCAACGGGGTCCATCCAGTCGATGCGGACCATTTTCCCGGTGTAGGGTGTGATTTCAGCTTGAGTCAGCGAGGGTAGCATTTCTTTCCTTGACATATCTGAGGACGACTTCGAGGGACCGGGCTTCTCCCCATGCGTTGAAGAGGTGGTTGAGGCAGAGTGCGATGATGCGGCAGTTTTCTTCGGTGTAGCCCAGGTGTGCGTCGATCCTCTCGATGCTTGGGGCTCGTGGTTCTGGGTGTTTTTTTGTTCCTGAGAGGACAAATTCGACTCCTGAAAGCTCACAGACGCCGTTTTCGATTCGGTATTTGACCCAGTCCCTGGAGATGGTGAATGGTAGGTTTTTTGCTATGGCGCGGCGTCGGGCCTGCTTCAGGATGCTTGTTACGCGCCATTTCAGGCTGTTCCTGAGTCTTGTGTTGTGACAATCCCTACAAAACCACCGTCTGCGGACGGTTCCGCTATAGGAGTGCTTTGGGAAGGATCGGTCCCCTAGTTCTAGTTTGCAACCCTTGCAGACACGCAAATTTAGGCCTTGGTCCTGTGTGTCTACGCCTGTCGCACCCAGTCTATCCGAAGGTCACGCGCACCCGAAGGGTTCATCTAATTCGCCTCTTGTGGGGTCTGTCATGCGACGTTCTTTCTTCTTCATCAACCGCTCTAGCGACCGTAGACATCGGGCCACCCGCCACTGCTCGTATCCGCATTCTGGTGACATGGAAGCCTGAGTTCCTCAGGAATGCCTGTCTACGAGTCGACGTAGCTTCGCTTGCCGCCTCGAATCCTCTCCAAGTACTCTGCGGGACCGATCTCACCACGCATTAGGGCTTGATAGGTTGTGGTAGGTGGGGCGACATAGCCTTTGTCGGAGCCATCTTCACCTTGCTCCAACGGCGGCAGATCGGACAGGGCTTCCTCAACTGACAGCGCTGGAGCGAGCGAATCGAACAGATCCCTATCGGGCTCGCAGGACGTCAATCTGGTCGGAGGCTCCACTGAGACTCCCTCTTCGCGATGGCCCACCAAGATCACCCGCTTTCTTCGTTGAGGCACAGCATACTCGTCCGACGAAAGGAGCCATCCGCTTAGCGAAGGCATGACGCTCCGGAACGCCGTCTTGACCTGCTCAAAAACGCGACCGCCCTGCATGTTCAAGAGCCCGGTCACATTCTCAAAAACAAAGCCGTCAGGCTGAACCTGCTCCAAGAACTCCTTGTAGTCCCAGAACAAGTGGTTCCGCTCATCCTCCATCGTTCGGCGATGGCCAGCTGTAGAGAATCCCTGGCAAGGAGGGCCGCCTAGCACCCAGAGGGGCTTTGAGCCGGTGAGTTCTTTCGCAGCAAGCGCTATGGAGACCAGCTCCTTCTTGATTTCAGGATCTGCGATACTCCCGAGAACAACGGCGTCGTGGACATTCTTCGAGTAACTCGCCAGGAAGCGCTTCTCGATGTCGTTGGCAACGACAGGCGTCCAGCTGGCCCACTTGAAGCCGAGCCCCATCCCACCGGCCCCGCTAAACAGGTCGACGTAGAACCCTGGCTCACCCAGCTGTTTGGCGATCTGGTACGCGAGCAAGGGGGGGACTGCATTCCCGATTTGTGTATTGACTATCCCCTGGGGGCCAATGAACTCGAAGTCATCGGGAAAGCTCTGGAGGCGTGCCGCCTCCCGCTGGGAAATGACTCGGTCCTGCCCGTAGTGTATGTGACAGCCATTGCCTGGACGATTGAAATAAGTGTTGATGGTATAGGATGGCTTCTCGGGCCGCAGCCTACCGTAGTACGTTGATCGGCTGCCCTTGCCCTGTTTGAACCCAATGCGGATCTGCTCGAGTCGCTTGGACGGGATCGACTCAGGGATGTTTTTCCAGTTTCCACCCTGGGGGATGGTGTGGACCATCCTCATGTCGAGGGCACTCAGGCGAGCACTGCGGTGGTTGAATATCCCTACCGCGCCTTCGGCCTTGGCCTCAATTGTAGTTGGGGCCGGAGCCGCTCCGGATGGCTGTTCGCTATGAATTGTGTCAAACGCTTCCAGTATCGCCTCCTTCTCTCTCGATGCGTCGCGACAGCCCACTCGTTATTGTCAAAAGCCCACGCAAGATCGAATCCCGCAGCTTCCAGCCCAAGACTGAGCCCGCCAGGGCCGCTAAACGTCTCTACGAACGAGTAACCGGCCTGCTCAGCCCCCGACCGAATAGCGCGCTCCTCAGATCTGTTCCTTCTTGTTTCTCGCATTCCCATACCCCCACGGGTGTCCAGCTGAGCCGCCTAAGTTCATCAGAGTTGGTTGCGATCAGGGGCTTTAAACCAGACAAACCCACCCCGTTGCTCCACTCCCTCTCTTATTCTGTGGGCATGGTGTAGGAGGTATTGGATTCTTCTGGGTCGTTCGCCTGGGAGTGATCCTTTGACGCCTAGCCTGATAAGCTCGTTAGCGTCCTCTGCCGAGAGCCATGTAGGGTCGTAGAAATAGACGCTGCTGCCTGGGACAGGTATCACTTTTCCTCGGAATACCAGAGGAAGATACCGAGGGCGTCGGCCTCGTCGTGAGTGTCTACATCGGGCCAGCGTTCGCGAATAGACTCAAGCATTTGAGTTTTTGTCGCGTGGCCGTGCCCGGTGGCCATCTTTTTTATTGTCATTGGGCTGATGGGCACGGCATTAACGTCACCTTCCCTGCAAACGCACAGGAGAACCCCGATCATTGCATGGAGGGTGAGGACGGCCTTCCCTGGCATTCCGAAGGGTTGCTCGTAGATGACGTGCCCGACAGTTAGGTTTTTTTCGAGCCACTTCCTGAACTCTACGAGTCGGTCCCCCAGATCCTTCGGGAATACGACTGTACCGTGGGTGAGTTTACCGTCGAGGTGTTTGGCCCAGCCCATGCTGGTTCCAAGGTCAAGGCACAGCACGTTACAACTTTTCACTGGTCCTCGCAAACTTGGCACCCCGGTCGTGTGAGGAGGGCGAGGAGGTAAGTGCCCAGGACCGGGGTGCCCTCTGGAAAGGCGTTGTTTAATCGATCAGTCCATGGTTTGTCAGTTCGGTGTCACGGCTGCTTAGTATTTCCAACAGGTCGTTCTTCTGGCGGTTTAGTTCCTTAATCTGGGCTTTCATCTGCTGAATGTTTTCGATGAGAGTCTCGACTAAAGTATCTTCTATTTTCACGCTTGGTTTGGGTGTATTATCCTTGGTTCCTCTTTTTGAAGTTGGGCCTGAACTGAGGTTTCTTTGGTTGTTGAGCATGTTTCCTCCTTCGTAGACTATCAACTTGCCCTGAGATTTTCCGGCAGGAGAGCCCTCTCTGCCGCGACAAAGAACAACTATGAGTTTGTGCTCGGGACTGTTTTTTTCCCGTGGTTGGGTGGCCGCTCTTTGGCCAGACTCAAGCCGTCTGATTTGCAGGACTACGCTGACTATTTGCAGGATGAGTTCGATAATAGGCACACACAAAACACCTACCTGAGACTGGTGAACGCATTCCTCAGATGGTGTTCCAGTCAGGGCGCTTGTTCTCGCGGCCTTGGTCTTTCTGCAAGGAGGGCTGGGATACTCCCAGGCGTTCCCAGAATGCGGTTTCTCGACCGCAAGGAGGTCGCAACGATCATCCGGTTCGGGAAGCGCAAGGGGCCAGAATCCCATATGCTTGTGTCGATTGCGTTCTTTATGGGGCTCAGACGCAAAGAGCTGAGTCCCCTTCGCTATTCGGACTTCCAGGGAGATTGGTTGTATGTAGAGGGCAAGGGTGAAAAGCCGAGGCAGGTGCCGATACCGTTGATTGTCAAAAAGATCGTCACCAAGTGTCAGCGCGTGACTGGTAGGAAGTACTGTTTCACGTCCAGGCAGGGAGGACCGCTCACGCCTGGGGGCCTCTACCAGAGATGGTCCGCACTGCTCAAGGAGATCTCGAAGGAACACGGTATCGAGTATGCGCCGATGCACGTTGCGCGGCACACAGCGGCCTCCTCGTGGGTTATGGCTGGTGTTGACATCAGGACTGTTCAGAGTTGGCTTGGCCACGCAAAGGTCTCTACTACTGAGATTTACGCGAAAGTGTCCGAGGAGCACGGGGCAAATCGCATGAGAGAGTTTGAGAAGTGGTTTAGATCTCATTGAGCCAGTCCAACTCTGCTTGACTAGGGCTTGTTCCAGGGCTAGGACTGTTAGAGTCCTCAACAGATCGGAGTTCCTCGTGAAACGCATCTCCATCGGCTCCTGGGCCTACACCATCGGTCCCTACGAGACTTGCCCTGTTTCCTTCTTCACCGTCTGATAGACGATTGTATTCAGAGCGAGTCATCCATTTGTCATCTGGGTGTTTATGGCTAAATAACCAAGTCTCAACGTCTTTGATTTCCTTGTGAATAGTGCTGCTTTGGGATTTCCCAAGTCCAAGTTTCTCGCAGAGCGCGAAGAGATTGAATGCCCCTTCACCGTCGAGGACGGTGAGCGTGTTGTATTCTGGCATCGCGAGAAACCTGACGGCTTCTCCATCATCGCGGCCGATCTCGACGACGACCTGCCCCTTGCGGTGGTTTCCTGTGACCACCAGCGTTCTTGGGATCTCGGAAACTATGTCTTTGAAGGAGTGGCGGAAAACCGGGATTAGGCTGCTCATTTGTCCCTCCTGAGTTGCTCTGGGGGACAGCCGACCGCCATGGCCATTTTTCGGTAGGCGGGTTTTTTTTGCCAGTTCTCCGGGAACCATGCCGGAGCCTGCCAGAAAGAAGGAACATTGTCTACATGCATGTCCTCTTCTCGGTAGTTCCCTTCCAGGAACTTTTGGACATTCCCCTCGCCTCTAAAGAGCCAGTCGAATCCCCCCCATGAAGTTGCGTTGTAGTAGAACTTCCCGATCTTGTGGGCTTCCTCGCGGATCTCGTCCAGTACTGCCGGGTTATCTCTTATTCGTTTCTTGACCTTGGCTTTGCGTGTTGGGGAAAAGGCCTTAATCTTTGGCTTGTTCAGGAGGACTGACACGTCGGCGTTCCACCACTTCCGTACAGAGTCGTAGTCAACCCGAACCCCGTCCTTCTTTGAGGCGAGTTTTTCCAGGTTTGGTGGGTGCTTTGCGTCAGGGTCTTCGAGGAAGGTGACGCCAGTCGGGTGTTTCAGAAGGCGTTTTTCCGCTTCCTCAAGGCTTGGGCAATGAGACCGGACGAGGTGCCTCAACACCTGGCTCATTGAGAGCCCATAGAGCCTCGCTGTCAGGCGAAGGCGCTCCTTGGTTTCATGGTCGAATGTGAACAGAGATGGCACTGCTCGCGCCGGTAGATTCTCAGCCAAGCCCCCCCCCCTCCTGGTGACGTTGCGCCACAGTACAGAGGTGAACTATATACTTAAACCATATTTTTATATGTGCTAGATCAACTCGTATTCCTCTCCAGACTCCTGATATCGCCGAAAAGACTGCCTGATTAGGAGTTCCACGAGAGTACTCTTCGAGATCCCATGGGATTCAGCGATTTCGATTAGATTTTCTTGCGCTGTTGGCGAGAGCATAATGCCTACTTGGCGCTTGTGTTTTGCTACAGGCTTTTTTGCTCGGAGCCGATGAGGGGTCGCTTTCTTCTTGGCCACTTGTCCTCCTTCGTATTCAAGACTCTTTCATACAGCATCCTGGTCAAATAACCAGCCAGTACGGTGAAAGTCTGTATATTAACATTGCTTTGTGTTATGTAACCTGAATGGAAACGGTAAACCCCCCAGGAACGTCTGTAGATAACAATCCTATTAAACTCGCTGCGCTTGTTAAGACCGGCGAGGATGCAGGCACAGCCGCGATCAGGGAACTCCCAGAAAAGGCGAAGGGGAGACTCTTCGATTATTCCAAGGTTCTCTCCAGGTTGTTTCCTATCTCTTCTGGGCCAGTCTCAAAGCCTCAGCTTGAGCGAAAACTAGCGATCACCGATGATCTCGAACGATTGCGGCTGCAACTTGAGGACATTGTCGGGGGCCATACAGCCAAAACACTTGGCGTGTACCACACCTGGTGGGCGATGCGCTACACCGAGGTGGTCTTCTTCAATGCTTCCGACTGCGATTGTGAGGTCGGAGATGCTCGCCAAAAAGCCAATGACTATTTTAAGGGGAAAATACATAATCTAGCGCGGTCGGATGTGAAGGCCCTCGTTCAGGACTTCACGATGAAGATGGTCCGAGATAACGGCCACGAGGTTGCTATCGCGCTCTTCAAGAAGGCCAGGGATGGCGATGTGCGTAGCATGGAGCACTTCCTTAGAGTGTTCTACCCAGAACTCTCGAAGCCAGATGTCAATATGGTCGGAGTTTCTGTTGGGTTCGATCCAACCAAGCTGCCGACCGCAGAACTAGAAGCCCAGGTGCTCCAGTTGCGGAAAGCCGTTGGGGAGTTGCCGCTGGAGGCAAAAGAGGACCAAGGTGAGTGATCCCAGGCCTGGCCTAGAAGAAGAATATCGCAGGCTCAAGGACAAGGAGCGGGCCATGGATGAATGTCCGTTTCTCTTTTTTGAGCCCTACGGAGACCAAATCGACTTCCTACAGGATCCAGCCAAGATAAGGCTCATTACTGGCGGGAACAGAACCGGGAAGTCCACCGTTGGTGTGGTGGAAGCGATCAGCCACTGCATGGGGTTCCGCCAAGACGGGACGCGCACAAACCTGCCTACCCCACCTGTCGATATTCTCGCGATGGTCAACGACAGACGCAAAAGCGTCGATAAGATCCTGATGAAGAAAATCAAGTCCTACTGCCCAAAGGGCTGGATCACCCATACAAAAAACGGCACTGATGGCTACCCAGAAGTCCTGACCTTCTCGACAGGCTCGCGCCTGTTCATCGGCTCTTACAAGCAGGATCCCGGAACTTACGAAGGCCACGACTGGCACGGCGTCTGGTTCGACGAGCCACCGCCGAGGTCGATGTTTATCAGTGTAAGACGCGGCTGCCTCGATCACGGAGGCAGACTCTGGTTCACCCTGACCCCGTTGGCTTGCCCCTGGATCTATAATGAGCTCTACGCAAAAACAGACGGCAAGCGGATCTCTTCATTCCACCTCGACTTGCTGGATAACCCGCATATTGCAGAGAAGGAAAAAGAGGACTTCATTTCGGACCTCCTCCCAGAAGAGATTGAGGCGAGAATCCACGGGAAGTTTAGCCACCTTTCGGGGTCCATCTTTCCGACCTTTTCAAGGGATGCTCATGTCCTCGATGACTTCACGATCCCCGAAGACTGGCCGCGCTTCATGGTCATGGACCCGCATGATCGCAGACCCTGTTACATCGCATGGTTTGCGGTGAACCCCAGAGACCAGATCATCTGTTATCGGGAGTGGCCCAGAGAAGAGTTCGCCAAGATCAAAACCGCACACAAGTCTGTCAGGGACTACGCCTCGATCATTAGAACCGAAGAGGGGACTGAGGAGGTCTACGAGCGGATCATCGACCCAAACTTCGGCAAAACCCCTTCTGTGTTCACAGGGACGACACTGATAGAGGAATACGAAAACTACAACATCGATTTCTATGCGGACATTAACAACGACATCCAACTCGGTCACCAGCGGATACATGAGCGATTAAGAACCGATGTCGGGGAGCCAAGGTTTTTGATATTGCGTTCTTGCCAGAACATGGTCTGGGCCTTTGAGAACTACATCTGGTGTATCAAGGATCTTGAGAAAGAGTACGGGGCCAGGGAGAAGCCTGACGAGTGCGGCAAGGATATGATCGACGCTGTCAGGTATCTGTTGGACTACGAACCGGCTTACAGCATGGGGCAGCGGTTTGTTAGAGACGAATCAATAGACGCAGGACTAACTGGATACGGAGTCTGAGATGCCAGAACAACACCCAGAGGCAGTGTCAGCGGTCACCGCTGTGATCTCAGACGAAGAGGTCAATAAAATAGTCGGGTCTGTAAGTGAGGCCCTGAGCCACCGAAGCGAATGGGAGTCCAAGTCTGAGGACTACTACAAGAAACGCTACGGTATCAGGAAGAAAAAGGACTTCCCCTGGCCGGGAAGTTCCAACATCCACCTGCCACTCACAGATAAGGTCATTCGGCACCAGAAGCCAGTCTTTGTGAACGCGGTATTCGGGATGAACCCGGTAGTTTCAATAGAAGCGATTGGCGATGCCGACCCGGAACGGTCGCACAGGATCGAGGCCTTCTACGACTGGCTTCTGCGCTTCCGCATGTCTCGGTGCCGCGAAGCTCAGCTCCATAGTGTCGATTCGTTCCTTACTTACGGCATGTCCATTATCAAATGTCTTTGGGAGCACAAGACCGAACGGTCAACCAGAGTGCTAGACCTAACAGGACTCAAAGTTGACCGGGGGGCAGTTACTGACGAGGAGCTCGGTCAGTTCGCAGAACAGTTGGGGATTGTCGGCGACAGTCCCGACGATGCGGCAGCCTACGAATCAATGGCTCGCCAGTTCCGTGCTGGGAATGAGAAACTGGAAGTTAGTCTCCAGGTGACGAAGTACAACGCTCCACGCTGGGTCTTTGTTGACCCCAGGGACATCGTGGTCCCCTGGGACTCCACAGATGACGTGGACGATCTTCCATGGATTGCACATCGTATGTTCCTCAAGCCCGACCAGATCGTCGAGCGAGGGATTAACGGTATGTACAACATGGAGGCCGCTCGCAAGGTTGCAGACGGAGAACGTGCAAGCAAAAGACTCCGCACGGATTCTGTCCTGGACGCAATCCGAGAGAGGCGCGAGGGTATGCTGCAAAGCGCAGAGGACTCCTCGTTTGTTGAGGTTCTTGAGGTCTACTTCCACCACGATATCAATGGCGACGGGATTGCCGAAAGGTGCGTCCTGACAATCAGCCCGCAGGGGCGAGAAGTCCTGCGCCTCGTCGAGTTCCCCTACGAGCATGGGATGTGGCCATTCACTCGATTTGTGCATGAGGCTAATGAGCCGAGATGGTACTCCCCCAGGGGGATCCCAGAAATGCTCAACGACATCCAGACCGAGATCAACGCCCAGCACAATGCGAAACTTGATCGCATGACAATCCAGAACTCGCTCACCTTCCTGGTGCGTGAAGGGTCGATCAGGAACTCGTCGAACTTGAGGTTCAGGCCGGGTTCCTACATCCCAGTCAGGCGAATGGACGATATCAAGCCCCTGGCCATGCAGGCACTTGACTACTCTTTCGATAACGAAGAGCGCACACTCAAGGCATATGCAGAGGAGTATGTAGGAGTTACCGATTTCGGCATCTCGAACGTGAACCAGAAAGTTGAGCGCCGAACGGCAACGGAGGTTTCAGAGATCTCCAGGATGAGCGATATGGTTGCGAATCTCGACCTTCAGATCTTCCAAGAGTCGATGCGAAGGCTTCACCGACAAACACTGTTCTTGTGGGCGCAGTACGGCGACCCCTCTGTGATGATCAACGTCGATGGTGGCGCTCAACCGTTGGTATTTAACCGCTGGGATCTCTACAAGGATTTCGATCTGGTTCCAACTGGACGACTCGACAACATCAGCAGTCGGTCGCGAGTGGAGAAGGCGTTCGCAGACATGCAAGTGGCGGCAAACCCGGTGTTCAGCCCGTTTGTAAACCACTTTGAGATCCTGAGAGACTACTTCGAGAACTCTGATTTCCGCTCCTCTCGAAGGTTGTTGCGGGGGCCGGGACTCTTCGAGGAGGACGCCGCCCAGAAGCAAGTCTCAGAGATCCAGCTCATGCAGACGATGAAAATGGTCGCGCCTGTGGACCAGGGAGATCCCCACCAGTTGCACATCCCGGTGCTTCAGCAGGCGCTTGAGGCCAACGCGGACGATCCGGAACTGACGCTCCTTCTCACTGGCCACCTCGCACTACACCTTGCGATGATTGGGGATAGCGTTCTTCTTGAGCAGTTACAGCAACAAGGGGCGCAGGTAAAGACTGAGGGCACAAGGACTTACATGATGCTGCCCGAAGCTCCGCCTGCTCAGGGACAGGAGGCAGGAGTTGAACCAGCAGGGGAACTCATCGCTTGAGCTCGCCCACCAGGCCGCTCTGGATGAATTGAAGTCTCAGCCGGACGTTGAGCAGAATCGCCGAATATCGGGAACATGCAGGGAGATGATCCAGGGGGGCGTTTTCGCAGTCCTTGAGGTCATGGCTGAACGTCAGAAGATCGACCTTTTTTCTAGGATGGTTAATACGCGAGAAGAGGCTGAGTTGCATGAGGTTCGAGGCGAGGTGAAGGGCGTGGAAGACCTCCTTACTGGCGTCTTCGCGGAAGCAGGTCGTAAGTCTCAAGATTACTCTTGACAAAGAACTAACTAACTGATCGGTTCTACATAGGAACCATAGTGGTTTCTAAGCGTTTAGGAGGAGACAATGGCAGGTGAAAAAGAGGGCCTCCCTGCGGTCCAACCGGGAGAAATAGCCGGGCTCCAGACACCCGACATCGGTGCCCCGGCACCGAAAGAGGCAAGAACGTCTGAGCAAACTTCGGATACTGCCCCCGCCTCGGGCTTCGGGTCGCCAAAGGATCATCGTGTTCCTTACGACCGATTCAAGGAAGTCAATTCAAAGAGAAAGGAAGCCGAGGCTAAGGCCGCTGAACTCCAGCAACAGTTGGAGCTCGTCAGGGCACAGCCCCAGCAACCTGCTGGGGACGTGGCAAATCAGATCGACCGATTAACGGAAGCGGCTCGTGATAGTTACAATGACCCAGACAGGTTTGTTGACGCTATGACGAAGATTGCTCAACTGTCGGCACAGGGCACAGCGAACTCGACACTAGAAGGATTGTTGCAGCAGCAGCAGCAGCAATACCAACAGCAGCAGTTTCAGGGCATCCAGGAACAATCCTGGGGCCAGGCTGTTACTGAGTTCCCTGAACTCAATGACCAGAGCAGTGGACTTTTCAAAGAGGCCGCATCAGAATACGAGTCAGATCCTGGTTTGCAAGCAAGTCCAACAGGGATGTATCGCGCAGTCCAAGCCGCTGCTCTTCGCAGAATGCAGAGAGGCGGCCAGGGTTCTCAGAGACCGACTAGGCTGGAAACCGGTGCCCCGGCTCCGCAAGTACCAGCAGACTCGGATATCAAAGAAGACCTTGGGTCACTTCAGCGCGGTGGTCAACGTAAGGACTTCAGAGACTTCCTGGCGAAGCACCAGCCCTGGACGAAGTCAGGCGGTTGAAGGCCCTTCTCGCCTAGCCCTCGGCAGTAAAACAAATGCCTCTAACTACCTACTCGACCGGCTCTGCACTTGCCGCGTCGATTCGCGAAGATTTAACTGACATCATCTCGAACATCGATCCTGCGGATACCCCGTTTTTTTCGATGATTGAATCTACAGTGGCGCGTTCAACAACGCACGAGTGGTTGCTTGATGACTTGGAGCCTGTCAGTGCTGCGGGGGCAGCGGAAGGGGCTTCGTTTGCTCATGCGGTGACTCGCAGGCCTGTCAGATCGACCAACACCACCCAGATCTTGCGGAGAGACTTCGAGGTCACTGACACCATGCGAGCGGTTGATAACGCTGGTATGACCGATGCCTTTGCCTACCAACTCGACAAGGGGATGCGAGAACTGGCCAGGAATACTGAATCAGCACTCCTGGCGGCAACGGCGGCGGCAGGGAGCGCGTCCACTGCGCGAACAATGAATGGGCTGTCTAAGTGGATGCCACTCTTCGCTACCACCGCTGTCCTTGGAGACCCGCTTGATATCTTAACTAGCGCAGCCCAGAACCACAGTGTAGCTGCCGTGGCAACTGAAATTAACGAAACTGTACTCAACACCCTGCTTGAGAATATGTGGGACCAGGGAGCGAAAACAGACACCATTCTTGTCAATGCGGCGGGCAAGGTTGACATCACTGGGTTTACTGCTGGATCCACCATCCAGAGGAACATTGACGGGTCCGCTGGCGATACGATCCGGAATTCGATCATGTACTACCAGTCGGACTTCGGGAATCTCTCGATCCACCTTTCGCGGCACAATGTGTCGGGCGAGTGCTACGCCTTCCAGCGTGATCTTTTTGCGAAGGCATTCCTTCAGCCTACCCGTGCGGAAGAATATGCTCGGACAACTGACGCCCAGCCAGGGTCTGTCTACCACGAAGTGACACTTGAGGTACGCAACCCTTACGGGCTTGGTCGCATTACAGGCGTAAGTTAATGAGTGATCGCACCTCCTTCGTTGCTGGGGGGGCTGCTTCGGCAGCCTCCCCGACCTTTAACCTTGCTGGTGCCGAAGAGCGGCTGCTCGACAAGGTCATGGAACTGTGGCGTCGAAAGTACCCACAGGAGGTCAAGAACTTCATGCGGGACGTTCGCTTGCTAAGAGAGACCAAACACAAGAGCAACGGGATGTCGCTTGGCGGGACGCACATGCTCAAGGCAGCGATTCCGATTCGTCCGTGGCATCTCATCAATAAGTTGTGCCCAGGCTTCTGGGAGCGCGAAGGGGGCGTTGATCGCTTCCTCAATATGTTTTCAAGACTCAAGTTGCGCGACCCGAAGTAAGAGAGGCAATGATGTTGCGAGATTACCTAAAAGATGCACGCAAACAATTTTCTCGTAGACAGCGACGCCCTCCTGGGCAGCGCAGAGTAGATCTACCGTAGAGGGGGGACTTTGCCAAAGGTTGGTAGGAGGCATTTCGCCTACTCAAAGTCAGGACGCAAGGCAGCGGCTGCCTATGCAAAGCGTTCAGGAACTAAGGTTTCCAGCACCAAGAAGAGAAAGAAGGCCAAGTAATGGCACTCACATTCGGCTACATGGAGTACGGGGCAGACGGAACCACTGCGGTTGGGACCGGAGGCGGAGTTGTTGGCGGTGCAGATGGCGCATCAAATGGCGCTGGGATTAAGTACGGTACAGTGATTGACTTCAACCTGACGCCTGCATCTAATCCGATCACCGCCGGGAACAACAGTTGGTGGAAGATGCACCGGATGAAGTTTAAATCTGACGCTACTGAACAGCACACCGTTACCGTCAACAGCATCGAGAGGACGGATGGGACGACCCTGAGTGGGTCTGCGAAGGTCCGCAGGGGTGTAATCAACAACACCTTTGAAACTCCTTCGTCTGCGAATGAGGCCACAACGAGTGGACTGCTCGCCATTTCTGGTACAGGGGTCGCTGGAGATGCTGACTGGACAAGCGCCGACGTCGCAGTAACTGGTGGTAACTTTACTGACGCTGGCCCTACTTCTTGGGCAACTGGCCTCCAAACTGCGTCTGGGGGGTCGATCTTCACTGAGTACATCAAAACTCAGATAACAACGACTTCGACTTC
>Ga0255054_10000624_pt1 | contig 20886 bp, 23 predicted proteins | sample JV7_2_23_MG_FD_188634 | JGI IMG/M metagenome (GOLD analysis project Ga0255054, IMG submission 188634) | Seawater microbial communities from Jervis Inlet, British Columbia, Canada - JV7_2_23 | ecosystem: Environmental > Aquatic > Marine > Inlet | place: Canada: British Columbia | collected...
AAACACAGCCTGGTTGAGGAGTTATCGGCTTGCCCTCGATCCCGACCCAGCCTCCGCAACCGAAGCCGACAATCGTGTCCTGCCAGCCGACGAAATCGATAAGTTCGCGGTTGACCGATCCTTGAAGTGGCCGGGTAATCCAGTTGATCCCGTCAACCGATGTGCTTATCGACTTGTTGGCCTCGTGGAAGTACAGGAAACGGTCGCCACCACTGACCAGGGCGGTCCTGCCGTCAGGAGCGGGGTCGATGCCGGTGGGTGCGATCTGCTGCCAGGCCATTCCGGTGATCGGAGCAGCCGGCTCCACAGCTTCAGGGGCAGGCCTCGCCGGAGGCGCCGTCTCCGGTATCACGTCTTCGACGACAGTTGGAAGGACAACCGAGGGAGGCGGCAGGGGGTCGGCGACTTCGCGGCCTTCAGGATTGGCGAAAATCAGAGCGGCGCCGCCGATGAGGACTACTACCAAGACGACGGCGAGTGCAGGGACTATCCATGATGACCAACGGCGTTTTGGCGTCAGCACGGCCGAGATCATCTGATCGGACTCATGCCCGCGTGTGATGGACTCGGCGTCGACCGAGGGAAGGGCGGCTGCAAACTCCTGTGCGAAGTCGTGTATCTGGGTCTTGAGGTCTGCAGTCATACTTCAACTCCAAGTGCTTTTCTCAGCCGGCCGAGGGCCCGTTCCTTGTGACGTTGCACCGTGCCAACCGAGACGCCGAGTAGGTCGGCTACCTCGGCATGAGTCCAGTCGTAGCCGTGGGTGAGCATCACAACCACTCGCTGCTTTTCCGAGAGCTTCTCCAATGCTGTGGTAAGACCAGGCTCGATCCATGGCATCCGGTCGATCGTCACCGAGCCAAAGGCAATTGGGCGCTTCGAACGGATCCGGCGGGCACGATTACGGCCAACCGTCCACAAATACCCTTGTGGGTTAGCCATTCCCCCAACCCGATCCCAGTGCTCCCAAACGTAGGCGAGGGCGTCAGCGGTAGCTTCGAGACCCACCTGGCGGCCGAACGCCGAACACAGGGCAAGCCTCAAGCGAGGTTCGGCCTTTTCAACGAACCGCGTGAACCCTTCAACCTGAGTCGTCTCTGTTGTCATCAACTCCCCTGAGAGTTACACCCTATAAGGCGCCCAGGGGTGAGCCCGCATGACAGTCGAGTTGGTCACAGTGGTCGTGAGGAGGCGCTGGCGTCGGAACTCGGACCGGGTCGTGGTCGTCCGCTGGGCGTCCCTTTCGTCTCGACACCCTGGACGATGAGGTCGATAAGGAACTCGAACTCCTCTGTCCGGTCGACGGCCCATGTCCTCTCCTGGAGTGCGGTGCCGAGCAATGCTGTGAGCACTGCATGCATCGTCGCGTGTGCGATGGCCGGGTCGAACCCTGACCGTTCGAGGACCTCGATGAATCCCTCGATGAAATCCGTGGTCGCCGGGACGGCTGCCGGTCGGGCGAGGAGAAGGTCGGTGAGATGGGGGTGGGAGAGTAGGTGGCCACGAGCCGACATCGCGACCTTCCATATCGCTCCCTGCCACGAGAGGTCGGATCGCATCGGTTCGAACTGTTCGATGAACCCACCGGCCACGGCGTCGAGGAGCTCGTCCCGGTCCTTCACGTGGTTGTAGAGGGCAGCGGGCTGAACGTCGAGGTCGATCGCGAGACGTCGGAGGCTGAACGCAGGGAAGCCTTCCTCCTCGATAAGACGAGTCGCTCGCCGGATCACAGCGTCTCGACTCAAGCGATCGCCGATGGGTGGTGCGCCCTTTCGGCCTATACCTTCACTGGTTCTTGGCATATCAACGTCGTTCATATACTGTTCACGTGATAAGTGTACGCCGTTCATATACGTTTCGGGACTACCACTACAAGCTTCGGGTAGAAAGCCCGCGAAGAGCCGTTTCCTCTGGTGTCACCACGGAGTCGATGCTGAGGCGTTCGACAGCTCTAGCGTGGGTGTGTGCCGAAACCCAAGCGCCTGGCTCGAGATCTGCCGCTCCCCGCCCAGAGCCGATTCCTCTGGTGGGTTGAGCCACCTGTCATCCGAGCCGTCGGGAGAGCCTTCCTCTCGCTGCAGATCGAGCGACAAGCCATCTTGCCGCCACCTCCGTTCGTGGTGGCTTCCAACCACTACTCACACTTCGATTCGCCTGCGATCGCGGCGGCGCTGGATCTGCCTATCCGTTACCTGGCTCTCGAGGATCTCTTCGACGTGAACCCGCTGCTGGACTGGCTGATCGACGGGTTCGGGGCCATTCCGACCCCCCGCGATCGACTGCCATACGGTGCGCTGCGAGTGGCACTTGGCCGCCTTGCGGCCGGAGAGGCCATTGGGGTGTTTCCCGAAGCGACTCGGGTCTCTCACTGGGGAACGCTTCCCCCGAAGCGGGGAGCAGCCTGGCTGTCAGTGAGAGCAGAGGTACCGCTCGTCCCGGTTGCCGTCATCGGTACCGGGCGGGCCTTCGGACTGGACAATCGTCTCCGTCGGGCTCAGATTCGAATCGTGATCGGCGAGGCGATGTCACACAAGGACACCGACGCCACAGTCCTCACCAAGCGTTGGGCCGATTGGATGACATCCCAGATCAGCCGGTATCCGGGGTCCGAAACCTCAGGACCCAGGCGTGCCTATCACGGCGGCACATGATCTCAGTCCCGAGCCCTGTCGTCGCCCCGGTAATCAGTCCCGCATCAACCAGGCAACGGCAATCGGCGGCCACCTGACGGTTGGATCTTGCGTTCACTCCCAGCGGAAGACACGCGCTGCAAGGAGTCCCACAACGACTGCCCAGGCAGCCATGACGAGGAGGTTGGTGAGGCTGGGGGTTGTTCCGAACCAGGAGTCTTCCAGGGCTTGCACGGCAGATCCAAGGGGGGTGAAGTCGCTCACTGTTCTCAACCCATCGGACATGATCGACCGCGGGATCCATAGTCCGGCAAAGAACAACATCGGGAAGTAGATGGCCATCCCAATTGCTTGACCGGAAACCGTGGTGGGAGCGATGGCTCCCACGAGCAAGCCGATGGAGAAGATCGATGCGGCCGCGAGGAAGTAGGAAAGCGCGAACCACCCCGGGCTCTGGGGAAACGGCACGTCGAAGACCACTACGGCAACGACGATCGCGACCACAGCTGCGACGGTGGCGACTCCGATGTGTACAACGAGCTGAGCCATGAGGAGCCGGGCGGGGTGAACGGGGGTTGTGCGGAGCCGTCGGAGAATCCCGAACTGGCGGTAGGTGCCCAGGATCGGCGGGAGCGTCACCAGCGCCACCGTGGCCAAACCCAAAACGAGCACCATCGGCGCGTAGACGTCTATGTACGTTGCGCCGCCGAGGTCGGGGGACGGTTCGTCGAATCCGGGGAAGAAGAGTCCCAGCAGCAAGAGGAGAAGGCCTGGGAGCACCAGTCCGAAGAACAGTGCGATTGGATCCCTGACGAAGAGTCTGGTTTCGACCTGGGCGAATTTCATCGACGTCGCCATCAACGCTCCTCCGACGCTGAGTTCGTCGAGGCGTCGCTCCCATTCGTGAGCTCGAGATAGGCATCCTCGAGGCTGGTCTGATCGACGCGAAGGTCTTCTGCAATAACGTCGCGCTGCGCCAGGATCGCTGAAACCGCCTGCACTACGTTGCCAGTGCCAGTGACAACGATCTGCGACCCGTTTCGGTGGACGGCAACCACCTCGGACAAACCTACGAGGATTTTGTCATCGATCGGCGTCGACGGCCGGAAGCGCAGGGTCTGCTCCGATCCGGTCCGTCGGATGAGCCCGGAGGGCGAGTCGATGGCAGCCACCCGCCCCTGATCGACGACCATTATCCGGTCGCACAGACGCTCGGCCTCATCCATGAAGTGTGTGACGAGGACCACCGTGACGCCAGCGGACCTGATCTGCTCGATGGTGTCCCAGGTCGACCTACGAGCTTGGGGGTCGAGGCCCGTCGTCAGCTCGTCCAGGATTGCGATCTCCGGCGATCCGACCAGGGCCAATGCGATCGACAGCCGCTGCTTCTGCCCGCCGGAAAGGTTCGAGTACTTGGATCGCACCTTGCCCTCGAGCCCGAAACGATCCACAAGCTCGCGCCAGTCGGCAGGCTTCCGGTAGAAAGAGGCGTAGAGGTCGAGGACCTCTCCGACCCGGATCTTGTCCTGCAGTCGGCTCTCCTGCAGTTGGGCGCCCAAACGTTCGGTGATCTCGTATCGGTCGCCAATGGGGTCCAGGCCGAGGACGCGGATCGATCCCCCATCAGGTTGCCTCAGCCCTTCGACCGACTCCACGATGGTGGTCTTGCCGGCTCCGTTCGGTCCAACGATCCCGAAGATCTCGCCCTCCTCGACCGAGAACGAGACGCCGTCGACCACATTCGTGCCGTCGTATGTCTTGACCAGAGCCTCGACCTCGATTACGGACACACCAGCCCCTCTGCTAAACGTTTCTTCCAGCGTGGACGGACGCTCAGCTTCCTAAACGTCCACGACGAACCACGCTAATCGCCCAGAGCGTCCCGGCCCCAGGATCTCGCCCACATCGGCTGCGGTCTCAGGGAGTCATCGCAACGATTCGGCAAGTTCTGTCCTTGCCTAGGCGGTCATCCGTGCTCGACGGGGTCCTTGATTCCGAAGGTCACGTCGACGGTGACCGTGTAGAAGGTGGGGACACCTGAGGTGTCGACGCTTCCCCCCACCTTGACGATCTCGAAACTGGTTATGTCCGAGACGGTGGCGGCGGCGCGGGCCAGCACGGTCGTCACTGCATCCTCGATCGAGCCGGTCGCCTGCCCTGAGAGTCGTACGGTCTTGGTGATTGATGACATGAGAAGCCTCCTCAGATAGGCACGCTACGCGATCAGATCTTCGATTGCCCTGGCGACGAACTTTGCACCGTTTCCGAGCATCAAAGTGGAGTGGTTCAACGTCTCGAATCTGCGCCACTCCGCGTTTGCGTTCTTCGCAACAAGATTCTCGGCTTCCTGATTGCTGATGAACCCACCAGGTTGATCGAACATGCCATGGTCGACTGTCAACAGCGTCATCTGAACCGCGACGTTGTGGGCTGCGCCGATGACCTCCTTGTCGAACAAGAGATCAGTTCCGTCCTGGAGCACAGCATCGCGGTTCGTCCTCAGACGCAACTCGGGTTCGGACCCAGCGAGGTCGTAGCCGGGCGATGGCTCCCATAGCTGGTCCAAATAGGGCTCGTGGGCCGGATGACTTCCCCACGCTGCGAGGTACTCGTCTCCAGAAGCGAACCGCAACGCCAGATTCGACAAGGAGGGGCCAACCGCTAGATCAAGCGCCTCCTCGTCTTCCAGATCGTCGGGAACCTCGACCCGGAGACCACCGTCGACAGCGACCACCGCTCGGGTGAGATTCGGGTGGCGGGTGGCAAACACCGTGCCCACATAGGCACCCATCGAATAGCCGGCGATAACCACAGGGGCGATCCCGAGCTTCTCGACGAGTGCAGCCAGGTCATCGGCATGCCGTCGGATCCCATATGGGCCGGGAAGCTCCCAACTTGCGCCGCGGCCTCTGAGGTCCGGTGCGGCAAACCCGGTTTCGGGCGAAAGGTGGCCAACTACCGCGGACCAGGTCCGAGAGTTTCCGGTCAGCCCGTGGACGAGAAGGACGGTGGGGAAGTCGCCTGCCGGGTCGTCTGCCGGTTGGCGTTGCCAGAGTGCCAGATCAGTCATTCTTGAGAAGGCAAGATACTTCCCTCTTTTCTGGTTTGAATAGAACATATGTTCGATAGAGTGAGTAGGTGAGTCGATACGCCGAACTGCACTGTCACACCAACTTTTCCTTTCTCGACGGGGCGTCTCACCCCGAGGATCTGGTCGAGCGTGCGATAGAACTGAGGTACGAGGCGCTGACGGTGACCGATCACAACGGTTTCTACGGGGTATCCCGGTTCTGGCAGGCGGCCAAGGAAAGCGGGCTTCCCACCATCTACGGGGTTGAGATCGGGTTGGAGACCAACCCGGACGGTGCGGCAGACCCTCTGGCCAGAGCTGAGACCTGGGATCAGGAGCGACACGCCCGGAGCAAAGGTGGCAAGGGCCGGTTGCGAAGAGGCCGCAGTGTCCGTGCTCACGGTACGAAACCCACCGATCTCCCCGAGACCGACCATCTCGTCCTCCTCGCCGGATCGCCCGATGGCTACCGGTCGCTCTCTCATCTGGTGACAAAAGCCCAGATGCGGGGAGAGAAAGACCACCCCATCTACAACCGGGACGACCTCGCAGTGGCAGCAGCCAACTCAGACATTCATGCCCTTACCGGGTGCCACGCCGGCGCGGTTCCCCGGGCCGCACTGAACGGCGATCTGGGAGCGACGATCCGGGAGGCCGCAAAGCTTCAGGAGTTATTCGGTCCCCGTCTTCATATCGAGATGTGGCATCACGGCATGCCAGAGGACGACGCTCGCAACGATCTCATGTGGGAGGTCGCCCAGAAGTTGTCGCTCTCAACTGTGGCCACCAATCAGGTCCACTATCACGACCGTCACGATGCATATCTATCCGAGGTGCTTGCAGCCATCGGAGGTAGACGCACCCTGACCGCAGCCGATGGGTTCCGCCCGGCCAGTGACGAGCGCTATCTGAAGAGCCCTGACGAGATGACTTCCCGGTTTGCCCGTTATCCGGGTGCCGTCAATCGCAGTGCCGAACTGGGGCAGAGACTCGCTTTTGACCTTGGTCTGGTCGCACCACGGCTTCCCGACTTCCCGATGCCCGGTCACTTTCGGGACGAGATGGACTATCTGCGCGATCTCACCTGGGAGGGGGCGCGGGATGTCTACCCGGGATCTGAGGATGGCATCGACCCGCGGGCCAGAAGACGACTCGAGCATGAGTTAGACATCATCGAGCGGCTCGAGTTTCCCGGCTATTTCCTGGTGGTCTGGGACATCATCAACTTCGCCAGGGAGCAGGACATCTTCTGTCAGATCAGAGGTTCCGGTGCAGACTCTGCGGTGTGTCGCTGCATCGGGTTGACACGGGTCGACCCGATCCGGCTTCATCTTCCCTTCGAGCGGTTCCTCTCAGAGGAGAGAGGCAAGCCACCGGACATCGATGTCGATTTCGAGGCTGATCGACGCGAGGAAGTTATCCAGTACTGCTACCGCAAGTACGGGCGGGAGCGGGCTGCGATGGTGGCCAATGTCATCACCTATCGGGCCAGGTCGGTCCTCAGAGATGTCGCCAAGACCTTTGGATTCACCCAGGCCCAGGTAGACGGGTTGTCCAAATACGTCGACACTCGCGACCCGGCCCAGTTGCGGGCAATGGACACACCGTTGCCGGAGGGCATGACCGCCGAGATGATCTACGACATCTGCTGGCGTCTCGATGGTTATCCGAGACATCTCGGGATTCATTCAGGTGGGATGGTCATTGCCGACCGCCCGCTCTGGCAGGTGGTTCCCCTCGAATGGGGACGAATGGAAGGTAGGACGGTTCTCCAGTGGGACAAGGATGACTCAGCCGCGGTGGGGATCGTCAAGTTCGATCTGCTCGGCCTGGGAATGCTCAACGCGCTACACCTTGCCAACGACCTGATCAAAGACACCCACGGGGTCGATGTCGACCTGGCAAAGATCCCTCAGGAAGCTGCTCTCTATCGGTCGATGACCAGAGCAGACACAGTCGGGTTGTTCCAGATCGAATCCCGAGCGCAGATGGCGACCCTTCCCAAGATGAAGCCGAAGACCTTCTACGACCTGGCAGTGGAGGTTGCCCTGATCCGTCCCGGGCCGATCCAGGGCCAGTCGGTACATCCATACCTGCGGAGACGCAACGGTGAAGAGCCGGTTCGATATCCCCATCCCTCTACCGAGCAGATTCTGAAGAAGACCTTGGGGGTGCCGATCTTTCAAGAACAGCTGATGGAACTTGCCCGGATATGTGCCGGGTTCAACGGCTCACAGGCCGATCGTCTCCGGCAGGCGATGACACACAAACGTTCCGAGAAGGCAATGGGACGTCTCAAGGACGATGTCTTCTCCGGGATGGCGGCCAACCAGATCACAGGTGCAGCGGCCGACGAGATCTGGGAGAAACTCCAGGGATTTGCCAGCTTTGGCTTTCCGGAGAGTCATTCGGTGAGCTTTGCCTACATCGTCTACATGTCGGCATGGATGCGGTTCCACTATCCAGCCGAATACCTGGCGGGACTGCTCAACGCCCAACCGATGGGCTTCTACAGCCCGAACTCACTTGTGCAGGACTCCCAACGACACGGGGTAGTGGTGCTTCCGCCGGACGTGAACGTGTCCTGGCACGACTGCACCATCGAGGACATCGAGGCCGATCCCGACGACATCGTCACCTATCTCGGACAGGAGTGGCGCCGGGGGAGAGGCGCGATTGACGATGCGATCCGCCCGGCGGTTGGGGTGAGGATGGGTCTTCGCTATGTGAGGAATCTTGGCGAGAAGGAGGTCACCCGTATCGAGGCGGCTCGCATCCTCGGCGGTGAATTCAGCTCCCCGGAAGATTTTGCTTTCCGAACCGGTCTCGATGTCGACTCTCTGGAGGGGCTGGCCACCAGTGGCGCACTCGAGTCGGTCGGGCTTGGTCGGCGCGAGGGCATGTGGGCGGCGGGTGCACTGGCAGAGATTGATCCGGAGCGATTGGCGCTATCACCCGGAGTGGAAGCACCGCAACTGCCGGCCATGAGTGACGAGGAATCACATCGGGCCGATCTGTGGGCAACCGGGGTCTCGGTCCGTCACCCGATGAGCTTTGTGAGAGATCAACTCGAAGGGTGTCTGACTGCTGCAGAGGCGTTGGAGGTCGAGCGCAACAAAGTGCGGATCAAGGTGGCCGGTGTCATCACCCATCGTCAGCGACCGTCGACAGCCAAGGGTGTCTACTTTCTCAACCTCGAGGACGAGACCGGGTTGCTCAACATCGTCGTCTTGCCGGACGTCTGGGCAAAGCATCGCCTGGTGGTGAGGAAGAGCCCGGCCCTGGTGATTCACGGCAGACTCGAGTTCCATGACGGGGTCACCAACATCGTTGCCACCGACTTCGACCCCATTGGCGTGCAAACGGTTAGGTCGAGAGACTTCCGTTAGCCCGGATCCTCTTCCTGCCGCGGCATGATCCGCTTCTTCCAGAGGTCCCAGATGGCAGCGGCAACGAAGAACGCTCCGCCTCCGCCGAGGACGAGAGCGACCCAGAAGAAGTAGTTGTACGAGGGTGTCTCCTCGAAGAACTCGGTCACTGCCCAGATGAAAGCCCACAGGAACATGATGAGAAGCGGCACCATGAGCAGCACCAGAGTGAGAATTGCTGCCTTTCGAGGTTCGCGACCTGCGTAGTCGCTTACCCGGTCTCCGAGGCTCAATGCATCGCCAGTCTTCAGTCGCGACAGGCGAAGACGTCCCAGCCGCCACCGTTATAGACCGCCCACGCGGCAGCAGCGATCGATGCTTCCGGGTCGGTTAGATCGGCACCAGGGAATCCGGCGGCGGTCGATCTCTCGTCCCAGTAGCGGGGCAGGTGCTGGAACATCCCGGTGGCCCCAGTGCGCAGGTTGACGGACTCCGGGTTGAAGCGGGACTCACACCATGCGATCCGGATCGCCTTGTTGACGTCTTCCGGGTTGAAGTAGTTCGAGACCAAGGCACGAACCTCGACCTCGGATAACCAGCCGGATGCCTCCGATGCGATAGTCCCGTTCGACTTCTCTTCTGTCGCCTGAGCCAGGGTTTGACTCGTGCCGTCCTCGAGGCTCGACGGCCCCGGATCGGACGTTTCAGATATGTCGTCGGGGGTTAGCGCGAGGAGGGCAAAACTAAGCCCGGCATAGGCACCGGTGGTGTGGCCCATGCTGGCTGCTGCGGCATCCACATTGGCTTCAGGGGCGTTGCTGTCTGATGTTCCGAACGCGGCGAGACCCACGGCTGCCAGCACTGCAATGGCTGCCCATCCAGCGACAAAGGAAAGGCGTCTGAAACGCATATTCGATGACTCCACGGCAGATTCGCCCGCCGCCCAAGGGAGCAGAAACCCTACTCATGTGTGGATAACTCTGCACACCCGAGTTTCGCGTTCCAAGTGCATCCTCCACGCTGGTTGACGAAACGGTAGGTTCGACCTTGTAGTGGATGACCGGCGTGCAGTTCTCCACAGACCGTTCCAGCTCGGAGACATCTCCCGCGCTGCAAGCTTTAGGGCAGATAGTTGATGATCAGCGGGGCCACGAAGGTGTGGAAGATGATGGCCCCGGCGAAGAAGCCTCCCAGGTAGAAGATGGAACTGATGCTTCCCTGGGCGGCGAGGACGTGCTGTCGGAACGGACACCCATTGGCCAGGATCGAGAAGTAGCCGACGCCGAAGCCGCCCGCGGCGGCCAGGACGATCGCGATCAAGGCAGGACTGCCGAAATCTCCAACAGGTGCCCCACCCATCAGTGCAGTAAGGGGAAAGCCGATCCAGGCGACCAGGCCGAAAGCGACCAGCCCTTTGAGCAGGAATGTGTCCCTCACGAGGATGAAGTCGCGAATCCCCCCGACAAAACACATGCGGGAGCGCTGGCCGACGAAGCCGATGATTAGACCAACGAACAGGCTGGCGACGGCTGCGACAGTCATCGCAGCGCCCTCCAGCGCAACCAGAGAGTTGCCAGGATCACCCCGACGACCATTGCTCCGAATCCGGCGAGACCCAGCGGATCCCCGGCGGAGGCTCGCAACAGCAGCCGGATGGAGCAGCCTGCTGCCAGCAGCGCCAGATTCATCACCAGCACCCCCAACAAGAAGCTCTTTAGCGGTTTGTCCGGCATCCGCCAACGGAACTCGCCGCTGACAACGGCGGTGACCGCTGCGCCGATCACCACACCCGCCGTGGTCAACAAGGGGAACAGCAATGAGACTCGGGCCACCGTCAACTCGGTTCCCAGAAGGTTGTTGGTCAGCCAGTTGACCAGGTCCCGACCGTGGCATGACATGCAGATTCCATAGGCTTCGGGTGGACGCACCATGAAGAAGGCGCCGGCCGCGACCGCGGCGATTGCCATCACCACCCCGGCCTGGAGGCCGGTGACACGCACCCCGCGACGAGCCTTCTCCGACGGTTCGAGCAGTTCTGGGTCCCGGCGGTTGCTCATCTTCTTGGCCAGAACTGCTTGCCCCTCGCCCCTGCGCGCTCTGGCCCCGGCCAATTATCGGTGGACGGGCGGTACCGGTGGATCTCGTCGACCTGCACGCGGTTGTCTGCCAGCACAGCGAGGGCGGTTTCGTGCTGCTCGTAGCGGAACCGGAGCGCCACTCCACAGTTCGGGCTCAGGTCCTTGGGTCCGGGAATGAGTTTTACGGCCAGGTCGGCGGCGGCCAGGACCCTTTTCGGCCAGGATTGCGTGGTGAGATGCAAAAAAGCTGAAGAGACCATCGAGTGTCTCAGGCATGGTCCACTGCCCGGCTATTGGCTGCCCAGGCCGCGATCTTCTCTAGCGAGGCGAGTGCCGTGTCGACTTCTGACTCGGTGTTGGACAATCCGAAGCCGAAGCGCACGCTGCCTTCCGGGAAGGTGCCGATTGTTCGATGAGCCCCGGGAGCGCAATGGAGCCCCACCCGGGCAAGAATGGCGCTGTCGTCCTCCAAGATTGTTGCGACCGCTGATGGCGTCAACCCGTCTACGTTGAATGACACGACACCACATCGCTCCCCGAGAGGATCGGGACCATGGATGATCACGCCCGGGATCTCGATAGCTCCTCCGACAAACCTTGCTACCAGTGCTCGTTCATGAGCCGCCACCTGCTCAACACCGACGTCCATCAGGTGACGGATGCCGGCCGCCAGGCCGGCAAGGCCCAGGACATTGAGTGTGCCGCTCTCATAGATGTCCGGCATGAAGTCGGGTTGGGTCTCCAGGTCTGACCGGCTGCCGGTGCCCCCACGCATCAGCGGTCGAAGCACAAGTCCCCGACGAACGAGTAGGCCTCCCGTCCCAGTAGGGCCGAGGAGGCCTTTGTGCCCGGAGAAGGCCAGCATGTCGATGCCCAGCGCGTCGGCGTCGATTGGAACGGTTCCGGCGGTCTGTGCCGCGTCAACCAGGTAGGGCACTCCCCGTTCCCGGGCGACGATCGCAAGGTCCGCCACCGGGAAGAGCGAGCCAATCAGATTGGAGCTGTGCAAAGTGGTGAGTAGTCGGGTATTCGGGCGAAAGGCGCGAAGGACATCGTCCGGGTCCAGAGTGCCGTCTGCCGCACAAGGGACGACGGTCACCTCCAGGCCGTCGGATTCGAGATGGCGCAGGGGCCGCATCACCGAGTTGTGCTCGATGCTGGTGGTGATGACGTGATCACCGGGACTCAATAACCCGTAGATGGCCAGGTTGAGAGCCTCGGTCGCGTTCTTGGTGAGGACGATCTGCCCGGGATCAGCCACATTGAAGAGATCGCCAAGCAGTTCACGGGCGTCTTCGACGACACGCGCCGCGGCGATAGACATGCGATGTCCGGAGCGCCCGGGGTTGCCACCTGCTTCGTCGAAGTACTTATCGAGAGCGGCCCTTACTGATGGAGGCTTCGGCCAGGAGGTGGCCGCGTTGTCGAAATAGATCGGCAACATCATGACGCCCCTACCTCGAGGCCGAGGAGCCTCTCATCGTTGAGGATCTCTGGCTGTGGCTGGGCTCTTCGCAGGAGATTGGCACATTGACCCAGGCCCAGACTGGCGTGACCCTCGAAGTCGAGATAGATGAAGTGAGTCTCCGGGAATCCCGTTGTAAGCGTGGCGATGAGTCCCTCGAGTACTCGCCTCATCGCGTCCCCATCTTCGGTGGCGAATTCGCGCACGGACGGAACGTAAGTGAGGTTGACCTCGAGCAGGCCGCTTCCCGGTGGCTTTTCGAATGTCAGCACCTGCACATCAACTGGCAGCCCGGTCAGACGAGGGTCTTCAGGTCCCTCCAGATAAGCGGAGAGCACGTCTCGGGCTCTGTCATCGGGAACCGGTTGGGCGATCAGCATGTCGAGGGAACGGTCGTAGAAGAAGAGCAAGTGGCCGCTCGATGCGGCCACGTCGAGTGGCACTCCGTCTACCGAGATCTCCAGCTCTCGGTCACCCGGCCACGAATTCAGGGACTGAATGAGCGCCTCTCGGGTCAATGGCGATGAAAGCTCGAGAAAGTCTCCGGAAAGATCGACCTGGAAGGTCGCGTCGCTGACCGAAACGAAGCGAGCCACCGTTCCCTTCGGAATGAGGTTTACGAGGCCCGCTCGTCTTCAGGTCCCGCGAGCAGCGCGTCGACCAGACCCTGGGGAGAGTCCTCATCGGTGGTGAGTGTTCGGGAGACGGGCACCAGATAGTTCCCCGACCCATCGCCGAAGTAGAGAGTGACCGGGGTCCCGCTCATCCAGGGCAACAGGTCGGCGAGGAAGCTGTTGGCAATATCGCCCCCGACCAGGCTGCGTGCGAGAAAGCCGACGAGCAGCGCAGCAACGGCGAGCACGAGCCAGAATCGCTTGGAACGCGGCGACCGACCCCCAATGTCGTCTTCTTGACGAGTCCTCTCATCGATTTGAACCAACGTGTCGTCAGACATTCACGATCTGTACAGAACGTAGGGGAGGGCCGAGCGTTCGGCTAGAGAAGAACCGACGGTCAGCTAGGGACCAAAGACCCTGAACATCGAGGCGGAAATGACGCCTGTGGGTTGATCGCTGCGGTCAGTTCGTAGAGCCCATGACACGTTGCGCCTTGCCGGTGGAGCGGGCAATCGACTGCGGCTCTGAGACGTGGACGTCGACGGTGACGCCGATATTGGCCTTGATATGACCCGCGGTCTTCTCGGAAAGTGCGTCGACGGCACTCTGATCGAGATGCCGTTCTGACTCGACATGGACGACAAGGCCGTTGGTGTTGCCGGCCTGGACCACTTCGAGTTGATAGTGAGGAGTCAGTCCGGCAACTTTGAGAAGCTCGACCTCGATCTGGCTCGGATACACGTTGACGCCGCGGATGATCAGCATGTCATCGCTGCGACCCTTGATCCGCTCGATGCGTCTCATCGTTCTTGCGGTGGCGGGGAGCAGCCGGGTCACGTCCCGGGTCCGATAGCGGATGACGGGCAGCGCTTCCTTAGTGAGTGAGGTGAGGACGAGCTCCCCTTCTTCGCCTTCGGGAAGGAGCTCACCTGTGTCGGGGTCGATGATCTCCGGGTAAAAGTGGTCTTCCCAGACGGTGAGCCCGTCCTTGGTCTCGATGCACTCCTGAGCGACTCCGGGTCCGATCACCTCCGACAGTCCGTAGATGTCAACAGCGTCGATCTGGAGACGCTCCTCTATCTGCTGACGCATCCCCTCCGACCAGGGCTCGGCGCCAAATATCCCGATTTCAAGTGAGCTGGTTGCCGGATCGAGACCCTGACGCTCCATTTCGTCTATCAGGTTGAGGCAGTAGGACGGCGTGACGAGGATGATTCGCGGCTTGAGATCGTTGATCAGTGTGACCTGTTTTTCCGTCTGACCTCCTGACATTGGGATCACAGTGCAGCCGAGCCTCTCCGCCCCGTAATGGGCGCCAAGTCCTCCGGTGAACAGCCCGTACCCGTATGCGACATGAGTGACGTCGCCGGGTCGTCCGCCGGCGGCGAATATCGAGCGCGCCATCACGTCGGCCCACATGTCGATGTCGTTTTGCGTGTAGGCGACGATCGTCGGTTTTCCCGTCGTGCCCGACGAGGCGTGAACTCGAACAACGTGCTCGCGGGGCACTGCCAACATCCCGTACGGGTAGTTGAGTCTCAGCGTCTCCTTGTTGAGTAGTGGAAACCGGCCAAGGTCTTCGAGGGACCTGCAGTCCTCGGGGCGCACCCCGACCGAGTCGAAAGCGACTCGATAGGCGTCCACGTTCTCGTAAGCGTGTCTCAGCGTTTTCGCAAGTCTCTCGAGTTGCAGAGTGGCCAGTTCGCCAGGGTTCGCTGTCTCGATTGGATCAAGACCAGCTTGAGGGCTCATCCTCGATCCCGCTAGACGCTCTCGATAATGGCGGCGATGCCAATGATGAATGGGACCAGACTGCCGAGTTGGGGGAACCCTGCCTTGGTGATCAATATGACGATTGGAAGGAGAACTCCAAGGGCGATGGCGACCCATCCCGACCAGGCCGGCAGCAGCCCTGACTGAAGGATGGCCACCCCTATCGCGGCATACGCAAGATTCGTGCCGACGATCCAAACTCCCTCGGCCAGGTAGCCGGCGTCCCAGAAGGGATGTATCCAGGCCGGTGTCTCGCCCGTCTTTGCGCGGTTAGTCGCGGCTCTGGAGAACGTTGTGGTCTGAGCTATCAAGGCGAAGACCCAGGCGATGAGCGCGACCAGGTAGCCGCCAAACCCGGCGAAGGCGAGAGCCCCCTCGCCTTCCGTGGCCAATAGGTACGTCAGCCCGGCAAGACCTCCGGTCATCAGGAAAATGCCAACGAGCTCGGTTATTGAGACCAGCCACCAGTCCCGGGTGTGCTCGGCGACGTGGTCGAGCTTGTCGTCGAGAGGCTTCTTCCAGAACTCGGAGTCGAACCCTCCCCGGCGATATCCGATGCTCTCGACCGTCACAAGCCCGATCGAGGCCATGAGGAGGATGCCGATCAGAAGCATGACTCAAACCGTACTCCGACGCCAGCGACAGGGGTCGCCTAGCCGATGCCCTGCTCGATGACGGCGACGACAGAGGGCCAATGAGACTTGGTTGGGTCGAGAAGATCAAAGTGGCCGAGGCCATCGACGATCTTGACGGAGGCCTCCGCGGAGAGTCGGGTCGACTGAAGTGGCAGTACGTGGCTGTCGAGCTCGCCATGAATGAGTGTTGTGTTCGCCGGCATTTCATCGAGACTTGCCGGGGCTCCGGCCTCGAGAAGCCCGATGGCGACGTCCGAGCCAACGCTCCCGGCCGCCGCGACAGATTCCAGGTCTGTGATCGGGGCCAGGCCGACGATGGCCACGGGTTGTCTAACGAGCGGTCGCGTGCTCGCCGAGAGCGCAAGGAATGCGCCCGCTGAGTGACCGATGATGGTGAGAGGCAGGTGTCCCACGGCGTCGAGTTGGGGCGCGAAGTCAATCGCCATTCTGACGTCGTGGGCAGAACCGGGCCATCCGCCATCGACGCCGAGGCGTCGGTATTCGATGTTCCAGGTTGCGTAACCCCTGGAGGCGAGATCGACGGCGAGGGACTCGATTGAGTCGCGTTCCCACTCCCTGAGAAGGAATCCGCCGTGGACGAACATGACGATCCCTGAGGCACGGTCAGGGACTCGAATGTCTCCGACGTTCTCCGGATCGGGTCCATATCTGACGGTGTCGAAAGGAAACGCAGCCCGGTTGGCGAGATGTCTCAGCGCGTCTCGGTAGCCAGTAGTCCCGCGGCCGTAGATGGTTTTGACACATGCGTCTGAGATCACCGATTCGGCCCGCCAGGCCTCACGAACCTTCACGTTCGATATATGGACTTCGACCGTTGGCACGTCCACCGATGCGATTGCGTCGGCGATGGCTCGCGAAGTGTGGGTGAAGGCGCCCGCGTTGATAACGATCCCGTCCTGGCTCGCAGCACCGTGGATCGCCTCTATCAAGTCGCCCTCATGATTCGACTGGACTGCGTCAGTGACGATGCCCAACTTGTTGCCCCATTCGGCCACCTCTGAATCCAACTCGGCGAGTGTGGTTGACCCGTAGATCTCAGGCTCCCTCGTGCCGAGCAGGTTGAGGTTTGGGCCGTTGATGACGGTGACTCGCATCACGCGACCTTTGGTAGATGCCCGGGCAGGAGGGTCTTGGCTTCCTGGACGACCTGATCGGGAAGCTCACCACGGTGCACGTCATAGCGTTCTGACAGCGCGGCAATGATCGCTCTTGTCACCTTCTTGTTGTCCAGGCCAGGTGACCTGTCGGCGAGTGCGCCCGTGGTGCGCGGGTCCCAGTCGAGCTTCAGTGCTCTGTATACCGGTATGAGGACATTCCGGATGTCGCGGGCGCCGTCAACCACCACCACGCCTCCAATGTGGGCGGCGCCGCGTACGAGTCGCTGCCCGACGCCCATGACTTTGACCCGACCTCCGATATTCACCGACCACTCACTGGGACAGTATTCGCCAGGAATTTCCCCTACGCGCGCATCGACGCCAAGACTCTTCAACGCAGTCGCCACGACTCCCGAGATCACTTCGAATCGTTGTCTGATCCCGGCTCGCGGATTCGAATCCGGGAGTGCCCAGCTGAACGCGAGCGTCGACTCGTGAAGCACGGCGGCTCTTCCGCCTGCCAGACGCTCGACCGGTTCGTAGCGGTGAGCCCGGGCAACCCTTACCGCCCGTTGGTACCCGCTCTGGACTCTGTCGGCCCTTCCGAACGCCAGGACCCGTCCCGGAACATGAAGCCGAAATGTGGACTCGAGGTCTCCCCTGGCGGCCGCCGACAGCGCCGCGTGGCTGACTGCGACATCCATGCCTGGGTGATCGCTGAAGCCCTGTCGTATCAGGGTGAGCTTTTCCACAGTCTTGAGCATAAGAACATCCCTGGTACCGTTGTTGCATCCCGCCCACGGCGTTCGGGGGAACGTCACGGGCGGGTTGATTCGTTGATTCTCGCGTGTGACCAATCAAGACTGGAGTGTGCTTGACACGCGTCGTTCGAGTTTCGCTTTTGATTCTGGTGGCTTTCACTGCAGCCGCCTGTGCGGACGCGCCTCTGGAGAGGCTCGGTCAGCGCAGTTCAGGCTGGGTGAACGAGCCGACCATCGTCACGACGACGACGGTACCGATAACGATTCCGCTGATCACGGGCGCCGGTGCCCTGAAGTGGTTCAACGAGGACGCCGATCAGGATTTACCCAACGATCCGACCGTTCTAAAGACGGCAATATTCGAACGACGAGCCGGTGACTTGTTTGTGCAGTCGAGCCGAGCCGAGATCGCCACGGTCCTCCCTGCTGTCGAGTTTCCGATGAGTGCTCCACATCTGGCCGAGTATGTGACATCACAACTCATCTTTGACGCGTCAGGTGAGCTGTCCGACGACCCGGTCGTCGCGTTCGGGATCTGGTCGGCCGAGCCCTACACGAGATCGCGGACTGTGGCGCAAATGGCGGTGCTTCGGGTTTCGAAGGATGAGGAGGCGGCCGCTGAGGTGGCCGCGCCAGGCTCGGAGCCCTCCTGTGCGCGGTTCGCCGACAGGGGAACGCAATCGTGTGATGTAGGCGACCTCGATGGTGCTCCGCTTTGGGTGATTATGGCTGATGGAGGGCACACTCTGATCTGGTTTGAGGGGATCTACCGCTACGAGTTATTCGGCCGGACATTCGTGCCCCTCGCGGCCCTCGAGGAGATGGCGTCAGGCACCGAACCACTCTCCGAGCTAGAGCCAACTACCGGATAGTCTCTTTGGGCCAGGCCGAGGAGACGGATCATCTTTCATAGTGGTGGCTGGTGGAGCTACCTCAAGTACGACGAGGAGCAAGACCGGCCTGACATCGATCGGGAGTTGCTCAAGCGCGTTTGGAGTTACGGGCGCCCCTACAAGCGCGGCCTCATCGGTGTCCTCCTAACCATCCTGGTCATCTCGGGCCTGGTCGTCGTGCCGGCTATGTTGATTCGTCTACTCATAGACGAGGCCATCCCGCAGGGAGACCTAGCCCAACTGACTCTTCTTGGCCTGGGGATGATCCTGGTGCCGCTGGTGAGTGCGCTGGTCGGAGTGGCGCAACGGTGGTGGTCGGCGTCGGTTGGTGAGGGAATCATCTATGACCTTCGCCGAGAATTGTTCGCGCACCTGCAGCGGATGTCACTGCGCTTCTTCACTGCGACCAAGACCGGCGAGTTGATGAACCGGCTCAGTAGCGATGTTGTCGGTGCGCAGTCGGCGATCACCGGGACGTTCGTCTCGATCACGTCCAATGTCGTGGCGGTGGTTTTCATCCTGATCGTGATGATCCAGGCCGAATGGCGTCTGACATTGCTGGCCGTGGCCGCCGTGCCTCTGTTCGTCATCCCGGCCCGACGGGTAGCCAAAGTTCTGCGAAGGGTGACCCAGCAGGGAATGGAGTACGAGGCCGCAATGTCGGCAACCCTCCAGGAGTCATTCAACGTAAGTGGCGCGCTGCTTACTCGTTTGTTCGGAAGATGGCGCGAGGAGGCCGACAAGTTCGGCGATCAAGCCGCTCTGGTTAGGGACTATGGAGTTCGCAGGGCGATGGTGGGTCGTGGCTTCTTTGCAGCCCTCGGGCTCGTGTCCGCTGTGGGAACGGCTGCTGTCTTCTGGGTGGGCGGCTACATGGTCATAAACGACAGCATTGAATTGGGGACAATGGTGATGTTCTCGGTGTTGCTGGCTCAGTTGTATGGGCCGCTGGCGGCGATCTCCAACTCGCGTGTCGAGTTCGCCACATCTCTCGTCTCATTCGAACGTGTCTTCGAAGTCCTCGATCTGGAGACGGATGTGCCCGAACCGGCCGAGCCCGAATCCCTGGCTCCCGCCACCGGCCGCGTCGAGTTCGAGAACGTGTCCTTCCGATATCAGAGCGACGGAGCCGAGGGTCTCGATGCGGTCAAGAGGTTCAGTTGGCACGCGACACCGGAAGAGGGCCATGTCATCCCGCAGGCATCGACAAGAGAGTGGGCACTCGCCGAGGTCGACTTCGTCGCCGAGCCGGGATCTCTCGTGGCGCTCGTTGGGCCCTCCGGTGCGGGGAAGACGACGATCTCATATCTCGTGCCCCGGCTTTACGACGTCACCACAGGACGGGTGCTGATCGATGGTCATGATGTTCGCAACGTTGCTCTCACCGAGTTGGCCGCCTCGGTAGGAGTGGTGACCCAGGAGACCTATCTATTCCACGACACAATCGGGGCCAATCTTCGTTATGCGAAGCCAGATGCCCCCCTGGAGGAGCTAGTTGCAGCCGCTCGGGCCGCAAACATTTACGACATGATCGAAAAGCTCCCGGATGGTTTTGAGACAGTGGTCGGTGAGAGAGGTTATCGATTGTCCGGTGGTGAGAAGCAACGGATAGCCATAGCCCGCGTGCTTCTGAAGGACCCCCGGATCCTGATCCTCGACGAGGCAACTTCTCACCTCGACTCGCGCGCAGAGGCTCTCATTCAGGAAGCATTGGAGACCCTCCTCGAAGGTCGAACCTCTTTGGTCATTGCCCACCGACTCTCGACCGTTCGGTCGGCCGATCAGATTCTCGTTATCGACGAGGGCCGCATCGTCGAGCAGGGAAATCACAAGACGTTGGTGGAAAAGGGTGGTCTCTACGCCCAGCTCTACGAGACCCAATTCGACAGGGCGAACGTCTGAAGGTTCAGGCACGACCGCCTGAGTCTTCAGGCTCCTCGAGTCAGGTTATCGAAGAGCAATTGCTGGTTTGTTGCGAGCAGCAGCACGTTTCCATCGTGGGATAGCCATAAATTGGGTCCGGCCTTCAGCCACACCTTTTCGGGCAAGGCATCGAGGTTCTTCCGCTTCCGCGCCGATGGGGGTGAGTAGGCGAGGACTGCCGGCGCCGGTGATCCGAGGGCGTCGAGAGGGCCAATCAGGTCGTAGCTACCGAATAGATGAGCCATTGCCTCTGCCGGGTCAACCGGGCCGGCATCGGAGAACCACTCCACCCCGCCGCAATCAGGGCAGCCACTTACGGCTATGTGGCCGATCCACACCGGTTTGTGCTCACACCAGTTCGAGTTCGTTTCCATAAACGAAACCCTACGAACCCGGTGTGACAGATTCTCCTTCTTCGGAACCTGTCGAGACGAATGAGACACGGGTTGCTCAGATGGCGGTGGGTTCCTCCTCGGGTCGGTTGATCCAGGTGGCTTGGGGGATTGTGGGTGCCTGGGGTGGTTTTCGGAAGCGATCCGGTCGGTCGGCGTAGGC
>Ga0255054_10000625_pt1 | contig 20836 bp, 15 predicted proteins | sample JV7_2_23_MG_FD_188634 | JGI IMG/M metagenome (GOLD analysis project Ga0255054, IMG submission 188634) | Seawater microbial communities from Jervis Inlet, British Columbia, Canada - JV7_2_23 | ecosystem: Environmental > Aquatic > Marine > Inlet | place: Canada: British Columbia | collected...
TTCTTCTCCAGGCGCTTTTTCGAGACTGGAAATGCGGTTTTAAGTTCCTGAGCAAAAATGGAAACTTTGTATTCCTCAATCATCCAGAAAAATTCCTCAATCACCTCTCTTTTATCATCAGACGCAATAGGTGAAAGCTTTTTAAGCAGTTTATCCAGATTATCGGTAAAGGCTTTGACGTCCTTGGCCTTGGCCTGATCTTTTTCGAAATCCACCAGGGCCCGCTGGACCCGGATTCCCATACATTTTATATAACGAATCAGGCGGGTCAGCCTAACCATATCATAAAGATTGACGAAGGATTCCGGAACCAGTCTAACAAGCTCTGCGGTTAAATCTTTACAAAAATTTTGCACGGCCTGATTGTCCAGGTTTGTCAGTTTAAGCTTATCGAGTTCTTTGCGAATGTTGTGATAGGCTTTTAAAACCGCCAGGCAATGATTCAGGAGATCCTGGCCGCGGGAAACAATGATCGGAGATACGTCTTCGGCGTGGGTGTAGAACGAATCCGCAGACCGGATGTTTTTGCAAAACAGGTCGGATATAACTCGATCCAGAAGTCGCTGCTCAAGATTTGCCGGGCCGTTGAAATAATCCGCGGCCGCCTTTAGCGCTTTGGGCAGTTTCAAGCCTTTTTTTAAAATTTTCAAATCTTTAGCAAAATGAATTTTATAAAGGCCGGCAACACCCTGTTGATGAACCGCAACCGCCTTAGCCTGATGATGAAATAATTTCAAACTCACCGATTTTATGTCATCGTCACCCGCTACCAGGGCCGGATAGGCGACCCATTTTGTTTTAACCGTTTCAGGGCTGCTGATAAACTCGGGCAGATCACCGAAGTCCCAGCGGGTGATGCCGCTTTTTTCCCATTTTTGGCGATAGGATTCGAATTCGTCGGTATGGGTTGCTTTAATTTTTTGTTGTAAGAGCACGGCTGTGTCCCTTGAAGAACAGAGTTCTTTCCCATCCGGTGCGGTCACAGAAATGCGCATTTTAAGATGACCCGGCAGGGTTTCAATCGGCCAGGCGGAGGCGGGAATATCGACCCCAAAGCGTTGCAAAATAAATTCTCCCAGAGCAGAAAACAACGAGCGCTTCCCCCGGGGTATCTCCCGGCTGATGATCTCAACCGTCTCGTTCACCGGAACCAGCTTTTTGCGATACACTTTGGGAAGGCCTTTAATTAAGGCTTCAACCTTTTCTTTAAACATTCCCGGCACCAGCCAATCAAAAGCTTCCCTGGAAACCGCAGGCGCCATGGAAACCGGCACCTCAATGGTCACACCGTCATCATTTTGGCCGGGCTTGAAATGATACTTGAATTCATACGCTTGCCCGTCAATCTTGGTGCTCAGCGGATAGCGGGCAAGCTCGCCGGCATCCGGGTCATAATTCATCAAATCCTGTTTTCTAATCTGCAGAAATCGGTCGCCGCCTCTTTTTTTTATGTGATGTGAAAGCATTCGGGTGGTGTAGATACGGCTTAGTTTTTCTCGGTAAAAGGCATAAAGGTCTTCTTCACCGATTAACACATCACGGCGCCGCAGGCGATCCTCGGTATCCTTGATATCGTCGATCCGGCACTGGTTGTGTGTCATGAAGGCAAATGGCTTCTTAAGGTCTCCCTTTATGATCGCCGCATGAATAAAAATATCGGTAGCCTCATCCGGGTTTAGCGGGCCGTATGATACCGGCCGTCGGGGGATGATGATCAGCCCGAAAAGGCTGACCTGCTCGTCGGCCATCACTTCACTCCGATTTCGTTCCCAATGCGGATTGGAATGGCTGCGCTTGCACAGATCTCCGCCCAGCGCCTCCAGCCATTCGCTTTCAATATTGGCCACCGTGCGGGCAAACAGCCTGGAGGTTTCAACCATTTCAGCTGCGACGATCCATTTAGCGGCTTTGTCAAATAACCCCGACCCCGGAAATACCATAACCTCACGATTGTGGGTGGTCCGATAAAAATTTTTTTCTTTTTTCTCGGCAATATTGGAAAGAAACCCGCTCAGAATCGATTTGTGGATGGATTGATATAAGGGGTCTTCTCTGTCCAGGTTCAGATTCTCCGGTTGCACCTTAACCGCACGACGCCGGTCGCCCATGCCGAATTCTTCCAGAATTGCTCGAATCTGATGATAAATATCGCGCCACTCGCGCATGCGGTTGTAAGACAAAAAGTGTTGCCGACAAAACCGTTTGAGTTGATTGGCACGCTTTTTAGTTTGCCAGACGTGGTTGTAGCGATTCCAGATGTTGAGCAACGTGGTAAAATCAGATGAGGGATCGTCAAACTGTGCATGCATCCGATCGGCCTCGGCTGTTTTTTCCAGCGGCCGTTCGCGGGGATCCCGGATGCTCAGCACCGCAGCAATTACTGTAATTTGATCGATGCATCGCCGATCCCTGGCTTCAATCAGCATTCTGGAAAGCCTGGGATCCAGGGGAATTTTCACCATCAAGCGCCCTTTTTCAGTAAGTTCAACGTTGCTAGCGGATACACCCTTGATTGATTTAATCTTCGCTGTTTCATCAAGGACCTTGCGCCTTGCGCCTTGTGCCTTGTGCCGAAATTTTATCGCTCCCAGTTCATAAAGCAGGTCAAAGCCATCTTTAATACTTTTTAAATCAGGCGGGTCGATAAAGGGAAAATCGGCGATGTCGCCCAGCCGCAGGGCGATCATTCGCAAGATGACTTCCGCCAGATTGGCCCGTAGGATTTCCGGCCGCGTGTACAAGGGCCGCTTGAGGTAATCATCCTCCGTAAACAGTCGCACACAGATACCATTTTGAACCCGTCCACAACGCCCTTTGCGCTGGTCGGCACTGCTTCGCGAAACCGGCGTCACCGGCAGCGAAGCGGTGCGCGATCGCGGTGAATAGCGGGAGATCCGGGCCAGGCCTGAATCCACCACATATTTGATTCCCGGGATGGTAATGGAGGTTTCGGCCACGTTGGTGGCGACAATGATCTTGCGTTCGGATGAGTGTGCAAAAACCCGCGCCTGCTCGGCGGCCGTCAGGCGGGCATACAAGGGCAGAATACACGAATTTTTAAGTCTTGAAGATTCAATCAGCTCACAGGTCTCCCGAATGTCCTGCTCGGTGGGCATAAAGACCAGGATATCTCCCCGCGAACTCTCTTTTATATGCCGGCTGACCGCCTGAGCAGCCAGCTCAACGTGGGTCACCTCATTTTTCTCTGACTTTTGGAATTCCGGCTCCTGATAGCGGACATCCACCGGATACATGCGACCCGAAACTTCAATTACGGGGGCGGCGTTAAAGGCCTTTGAAAATTTTTCCGTATCAATTGTGGCAGAGGTGATAATCAGCTTAAGATCGTGCCTGCGATCCAGCAGGGTCTGTAAAATACCCAGGATAAAATCGATGTTGAGGCTGCGCTCATGCGCTTCATCGACAATAATCGTATCATAGGTGTTCAGAAATCGATCGGTTTGGGTTTCGGCCAGCAGGATGCCGTCGGTCATAATTTTCAAATAGGCATCTTTTGAGGTGCGATTGCTAAATCGAATTTTGTAGCCGACCGCCCGGCCAAGATCCTGCCCGAACTCTTCGGCAATCCGACGCGCCACGGTCATGGCCGCAATTCTGCGGGGCTGGGTGTGACCGATGATACCGTCGATGCCTCTGCCCGCTGCCAGGCAGAATTTAGGCAGCTGGGTGGTTTTGCCGGAGCCGGTTTCACCGGAAACAATAATCACCGGATGCCGGGATATGGCCTTAATGATTTCATCCTTTTTGGCGGTTATCGGAAGCTCATCATTGTAGCTGAATTTCGGCAGGTTCTTTTGACGCCGGGCGCGTTTGCGCTCAGATGCTTTGAGGCGTTTTTCAAGCCGCTCGAGTCTTGCGCGCAGCTTGTCAGCCGGCAGCGGTTTGGCCTTTTTGCGGGTCAGGCGTTCGATTTCCAGCAGGGCGGCCATGCGGTCGGCAGCCATCACTTCCGGTAAAAGCGACTGGATTTGTTTTATCTTCTTATCGAAATGCTTCAATTTAGCAGCCAATGGAATTAGGATTGAAAATAATCCTGTAATCGAATAATGGTTGTTATAATCGATGTTTTAGCCACGAATTAACACGAATTATCACGAAAAATAAATATAAATAAATAAATGTGCACAAATAAAAACTCAATAGTGGCTAAAAATGAAGGGGAGGGGGAAAAATGAAAAGCTACCGTAAAGAGCTATGGTTTGAGGTGCCCACTCGCAGGGCGTTCATCAACATTACCCCTCAGGTGGGGGAATGCTTACAGGAAAGCGGCATCAAGGAAGGCTTCGTACTTGTTAACGCGATGCATATTACGGCTTCGGTATTTATTAACGACGATGAATCCGGCCTGCATCATGATTATGACGTCTGGCTGGAAAAAATCGCCCCCCATGAACCGGTATCCCAGTACCGCCATAATGTGGGTGAGGACAACGCCGATGCCCACATGAAACGCCAGGTCATGGGTCGCGAGGTGGTGGTGGCAATTACGGATGGAAAACTGGATTTTGGAACCTGGGAGCAGATTTTTTACGGTGAATTTGACGGTCGCCGCCGCAAACGGGCGCTGGTGAAAATAGTTGGTGAATAAGAATGATGTTGTTGGACGGAGATGGTTTTACAATAATCAAAATTAAGATTTATTTGCTTTGCAATTTTGTTTTAAATAAGTTAATTAAAAAAATAAATCAAATCACACTCAAAATTCACCTTGATCATATATTGATTATTGGATTTCCAATCTGAATTACCTTCATCCGTGTTGTTTCCTCGCGCTTGATCTGACACCAGAGGCACTCCTCTTATTCTCTCCCTATGTGCTGATCCGAAAAAGTTATTATTGGTGAAATTAGTGACAAAATTATTTTTTGCTCACTTAAATTAGGATTGTTACGAGGTCGAGAATGAAATTATTCTTTCGAGCCACCTTTAACATATTCTATATACTTACTATTTTAATCGGATGTGCAACCGCTGAAGAGGCCAAAAGAACTGATCAGCACGCACTTTTAAATCAAGGCATCGCTCTTGCTAAAAAGGGTGAGCATGATCGAGCCATCGCATGCTTTGGAAAAGCGATAGAAATAAATCCGAGATTTGTTGATGCTTACATCGACCGGGGGATTGCGTTTGGTTACAAAGGTCAATATAGAAAATCGATCTCTGATTTCACCAAGGCCATAGAGATAAATCCAAGGTATGTGCCGGCTTATGGCTTAAGGGGAGTTGCCTATGAAAAGAAAGGTCAATATGACCAAGCCATCGCTGATTACAGCAAGATCATAAATATGAATCCGAAGGATGCTATGACCTACCTCCAGCGGGGGTGTGTTTATTATAATATGGGTAAGTATGACCGCGCCATCTCTGATTACACCCGGGCTATATCTTTAAACCCGAAGAAAGCTCACGCCTACAACAATCGTGGGCTTGCTCACATAAAAAAAGGCCAGATCGATCAAGCAATATCTGACTGCACCAAGGCTTTAGAGCTAAACCCGAGGTATGCTGACGCCTACTTCGATCGGGGGTTCGCCTATTATTATAAAGACCAGTACGACCAGGCATGTTCTGATTGGAAACGAGCATGTAAATTAGGTTTGTGTGCAAACTATGAATGGGCAAAAAGAAAAGGTGTTTGCCAATAACCATAGCAGCTCTAAAACTTGCGATTTCTCCAACATCCTGCGCCACTAGCGCACTTTCCTATAAAATGTGCGTAATTGCATAAAAAATTAAGTATCATTCATTATTTAATTGACATTCATACAGATTATTCGCTAATACTCTTTGACAGAATTTCTTTTTTAAAGAAATTACCCCACTCTGAATCCTACAGCAGCTGATGCGTTCGATTTCCGGTCGGAGACCGAAAAAAATTCTAGCGGACCTGTGCCAGAATAGTTCAGCGTTATTTCCCCTTCACCCTAACCGACGAAATACAGAACCGGATGCATTAAATTAAGGTGGCTTTATGCTCGAAATACACGGTGTAGAAAAAAGCTTTGGCGGTCTGAAAGCGGTTAATGATTGTTCTCTGGAAGTGCATGAGGGATCTATCACCGGATTGATTGGACCGAATGGCGCCGGCAAAACAACCTTATTTAATATTATTACCGGTCACTATAAACCGGATCGCGGCAAAATCTTTTTCCAGGGCGAAGCGATCGATGGCCTGGCACCTCACCAGATATTTAAGAAAAAAGTCTATCGGACCTTTCAGATCACGCGTGAATTTTCCCAGATGACCGTGCTGGAGAATCTAATGGTCATGCCCGAGCACCAGATCGGAGAACAGATTTGGAACACCTGGTTTCGGCCGTCATCGGTTCGTAATCAGGAGAAAGAATTAAGAGATAAGGCCCTGGAGGTCCTCGAGTTTGTCGAGCTGATCAAGCTTAAAGGCGACTATGCCGGCTCCCTTTCCGGCGGCCAAAAAAAGCTTTTGGAAATCGCACGCAGCATGATGGCCGATCCTACGATAGTCCTTTTGGATGAGCCGGGTGCCGGTGTAAATCCAACGTTGATGGGCAAACTGATCGCCAATATTGAAACGTTGCGGGATGAGAAAGGCATGACCTTTTTCCTAATCGAGCATGATATGGATTTGGTCATGAACCTGTGCGATCCGGTGATTGTAATGAGTGAAGGAACAAAATTGGCTGAAGGAACGGCTGAGGAAATACAAAAAGACGAACGCGTTCTGGAAGCATATTTAGGTGGGCAATACCGATGATTATTTTACAGGCTGAAAACATTACTGCAGGGTATACGAGGGAAGTCAACATCCTCAGCGATGTCAATATCCGTTTGGAATCGGGACAGATTGTTTCTATTATTGGTCCCAACGGCGCCGGAAAATCCACGCTGTTGAAGACCATTTTTGGAATTCTGAAGCCCACCAACGGAAAAATTAGTCTTAAAGATGAGGACATTACCGGTTTGAAGCCCGATAAAGTAGCCAACAAGGGTATCAGCTACGTCCCCCAGGTGGACAATGTCTTTCCGTCATTAACCATCCAGGAAAACCTGGAAATGGGGGCATTTATCCGGAACGATGACTACAGCCGGCGGCTTAACGAAATTTATGAACTCTTTCCGATACTTGGCGAGCGCAAAAAACAAAAAGCCGGCCAGCTTTCAGGCGGTCAACGCCAGATGGTAGCCATGGGCCGGGCGCTGATGGTGGATCCTCAGGTGCTGTTACTGGATGAACCGTCGGCGGGTTTATCTCCCAAACTGGTTGAGATGATTTTTGAAAAAATAATTGATATCAACAAAACCGGGGTCTCGATGATCATTGTGGAACAAAACGCCAGGGAGGCCTTGAAAATGGCCAATCATGGATATGTGCTGGCGATGGGTCGCAACGTACTGGATGACAGCGGTGATGCTTTGTTGGCCAACGAAGAAATCGGGCGCCTGTACTTGGGAGGCTGACCCGAATATATAAATTATATTTGCTGGATACGGGGAATTATATTTCTTCCTTTTGTGGTTCTCTCAACTCCTATGTCGAGTAAGCCGGATAATAGGTAGTAATCAGATTTAGGAGGGTAGGAATGCTGGAGCTCACCGTTTACGGTATCGTCTTTGGAAGTATCATTTCATTGGGTGCAATCGGTTTATCACTGGTTTTTGGCATTATCCGGTTTGCCAATTTTGCCCACGGTGATTTGATGACCACCGGAGCCTATCTCGCGTTGTTTATGGTGACCGGGGTGCTGTCTTGGATCGGGATTCCGGACACGACTTTCGGGCCGTTGTCGTTTGGCTGGCGCATGCTCATCGCGTTTCCGGTGTCCATGGTTGTCGTGGGATGTGTGGCCATTGCGGCGGACCGGATCCTGTATTGCAAACTGCGCATGAAAAAAAGCAGCCCCGTCATGTTGGCCATGTCGTCGCTGGGAGCGGCGTTTATCATCCGGATGCTGATTCTCATATTCTGGGGGGCGGACTCCCTGTTTTACCGGCCGGGGTTAATGCGGCCGGCCATTTACCTGCCATTGGGAGTGAAGATCCGGCCGGATCAGATCCTGATTCTCATCGTGGTATTCAGCCTGGTGGCGCTGCTCCATCTCTATTTGCAAAAAACAAAAATGGGTAAAGCCATGCGCGCCACGGCCGACAACATGGAGTTGGCACTGGTATCCGGCATTGACACGGAACGCGTTATTATTATGACCTGGGGAATCGGCGGCGCCCTGGCAGCTGCCGGTGGCATTCTTTACGGCGTCGATGTCCAGTTACATCCCTACATGGGCTGGAATTTCCTGATTCCACTTTTTGCGGCCACGATTCTGGGTACCGTCGGCAATATCTATGGGGCGCTGATCGGCGGTTTGATTATTGGCGTCGCCCAGCAGGTTTCCACCGCGTTCATGATGCCCACCTATAAGCCGGCGGTGGCTTTCATTCTGATGATTCTGATCCTATTGGTCCGGCCAAAAGGTATTTTCGGAGGTAAAAATTAATCATGGAAATCGGAGGATATATTGCATATCTGGCCTATTTTGCAATTATGGCCGGCATTTACGCTGTATTTGCGCTGGGCCTCAATATTCAGTGGGGCTACACGGGGTTGTTTAACATCGGCATTGCCGGGTTTTTCTGTATCGGTGCCTATACGTCGGCTATGATCACCACACCGATGCCCACGGGAGTTTATGCGCAGTATGTCCATCAAATTTTCGGCCTCAACCTTCCTTTCGTTTTTGGATTGCTCGGCGCGGCACTCGTCTGTGGGGTTGTGGCTTTGCTCATCGGGATCCCAACCCTGAGACTGGGCGAAGACTATCTGGCCATCGCCACCCTGGGCATCGCCGAGACCGTTCGCCTCATATTCAACAACGAGACATGGCTGGCCAACGGGCCTCGCGGCCTGATGGGCCTGCCCCAGCCGTTTCATAATCTGGTGGAGCCGAAACATTATAATTACATTTACCTGATCATTATTGTACTCGTCATGGTCATTATTTATCTTCTCATCGAACGGGCAATCCGTTCCCCCTGGGGAAGGGTTTTAAGGGCCATCCGGGAGGATGAAGTATCGGCATCCATGAGCGGTAAGGATATTTTCAATTTTAAAATGCAATCTTTTATTTTCGGCGCCATGGTGATGGGTATCGGAGGCGCGCTGTACGCTCACTATACCAAATCCATATCCCCCAGTGTGTTTACGCCCCTGTATGGTACCTTTATTATCTGGGTGATGCTGATGGCCGGCGGCAGCGGCAATAATAAAGGCGCCATCCTGGGGGCCTATGTCATCTGGTTCATCTGGACTGGCACAACCTTTTTGACGGATTTTCTGCCCCCTATTTTAAAAACCAAAGCACCGTACATTCGGTTTCTTATCATTGGAGTTTTATTGGAATTTATTCTGCTGTATCGGCCCCAGGGGCTGTTAGGAGAGGAGAAAAAGGTGTCCAAGTTGATTGAGTGAACCAAAAAAAGGGGGCCAAATCCGGCCCCCTTTTTTATTTTATTTTTATCTTCGGTTATGGATTTTAAAACTCATGTTCCACACGGACGGTCACGATTTCACCCTTGTGATTATATCTCCAAACCTCAATCGGAGTTATGACATCGCCGTTTTTGTCAAAATCTACCGACCCGGCCGCGCCCTCATAATTGATCGGCTTGCCCTGTTTCAGCAAATCAAAGGCTTTTTTGAATTCACCGGGCATAACAACTTCTCCCGGAGGATTGGCGACAATGCGCAGGTAATCCCTGATGTTTGCAGGAGTTAGCGGCAGCCCTTTTACCTTGGCCGCATAGGCTGCTAGACCCACAACCGCCGCACCGTCGTAAGCATTGGTAATAAAGGGCAAAGGCGGAAGTGTGCCGTATTCGACCTTATAATCGGCGCTGAACATCACAAAGGGATCACCGCCTGCCGTGCCCGGAGCTGTACCCATCTGATTGGCAACTGCTTTGACGCCCAAAGCCTTTACGATATCTTGTGATTTGGTGCCGTCGCAGAATAGAAACCGTCCGAATTTGAAGAACTCAAGGGCTTCTTTCAGATAGATTTTGGCATGATCCGGGTAGCTGAAAGCCGCCAGGCGATCCGGATTACCGGCGAGGGCTATTTTCAACTCCGCATTGTAAGATTCAGCCGCCTTTTCATCATGGGGCACCATGGCCAAAACTTTACCGCCCATTTTTTCAAAGGATTTTTTGAATCCCTCGGCAAGCCCCTGACCATAGGGGTTGTTGACGTAAAGTACAGCGGCTGTCTTGTTATAACTGGCAGCCAGCTTGCCGGCGACCACTGATTGCAGCGCATCGGACGGACAGGTCCGGAACAGAAAATCTCTTTTCTGATCTGATGGCAATACCGTAATCAGCGGTGATGTCGATGCCGGTGAGATTTGGATGACACCCGCGGGAATTGTGACAGATTCAGCGACCGGAATGGTCACACCACTGGACAGCGCACCGACAATCGCCACGACCTTGTTAACATCCACCATTTTTTTTGCAGCGCTGGTAGCCGGAATAGCCGAAGTCTCACTATCCTCATGGACAAGCTCAATGTCAAACCCGGCAGCCCGCATTTGTTTGGCCGCCAGAACAACCCCATTCTGCAAATTGGGACCGAATTCCTTTAAGGGTCCGGTATGGGACAGAAGGGTTCCGACTCTGATTTCCCCTGCGGGTACAGCGGAAATAAAGGCGAGCGATAGGATCAAAACACTGGTTAAAATAACAAATTTTTTCATATCTACCTCCTTTGTTTGATTGCAGACGCTGTTTCGGGTCTTACGCTCAGGCGAAGAGTTAAATTCAACCCCCCCCCCTTTTTTTATCAAAGGTCAAAACAAGGTCTGCCCATGAAAATAGTTGTGACCATACAAACCGATTGTTAATCATATCAATAAGAGCATTCAACAACAGGGAATTAGGCAGGCGTATGGGCGCACAGGAGTAGAAAAGTGAGATTCTGAAATAATTACCGCTTCAGAAAGCGAAAATAGATCAGTTATTATATGAGAATCAGATGCCATACTTATAAGAAAAAGCACAGGGTATGTCAAGTATATCCTGATCAAAAGGCTTATTACTTGACTTCCAGAGGGTATATCCATAGTTTCAAGAAATTAATATAAGCTCAAATTCTTTGCGGTCGGCACGGACTTCGGCGAGCTCCCCTCGGCACGCTCGGGGCCTGAGCTCATGTCGAAGGCAGGTCGAAAGTAGCTGGCCGAAGTCCGCGCCTGCCAAAAAGAAAGGAGGAACCCATTATGACAAAGGCAATCAGAATATATGAAACCGGAGGAACCGAAGTGATGCGCTGGGAGGATGACGACCCCGGCCAGCCGGCAACAGGTGAAGCCCTGGTGCGGCATGAAGCCGTGGGCTTAAATTTTATCGATGTCTATCACCGCACCGGTCTTTATCCCTTACCCTCTCTGCCGGCCATTTTAGGAATGGAAGGCGCCGGCATCGTAGAGGCCGTTGCTGAAGGCGTAACGGAGGTCGCCGCGGGAGATCGGGTGGCATACGCGGGGTTGACGCCCGGTGCGTATGCAGAAACTCGGCTGATTCCGGCCGATCGCCTGGTTAAGCTGCCGGATGCAATTTCTACACAGCAGGGCGCCGCCATGATGCTGCAGGGAATGACCGCGCGCTATCTGCTACGCGGCTGCTATAACGTCAAAGCCGGCGACACCATTTTAATCCATGCGGCCGCGGGCGGGGTCGGGTCAATTGCGTGTCAATGGGCCCATCATTTAGGCGCGACGGTCATCGGCACGGCCGGATCCCAGAAAAAAGCCGAATTGGCGCTTGCCCATGGCTGTCACCATGTGATTCTTTACAATGAAGAGGATTTTGCCGAGCGGACTCTGGAAATCACCGCCGGCAAAGGGGTGGATGTGGTTTATGATTCAGTTGGCCAGGCCACGTTCATGAAATCTTTGGATTGCTTGCGGCCCATGGGCATGATGGTCAGCTTTGGACAGGCCTCGGGGTTGGTGCCGCCATTTGATCCCGGTCTCTTATCCGCCAAAGGGTCTTTATTTCTGACTCGGCCCACCTTAATGACCTATACGGCCGATCGCGACGCTTTGCTGGAGCACGCCCGGGACCTGTTTGAGGTGGTCCAAAGCGGTGCTGTGAAAATTGAAGTGCCGCAGACCTATCCACTGTCTCAGGCGGCCCGCGCCCATCAGGATCTGGAAGCACGCAAAACCACGGGCTCCACGATTCTATTGCCATAGGTTTTGAGAATGGTTTTAAAAAACTAAATCCAATTCAGCCGGACAGACAATCATTTGAATGCGGATTGTGGATTGCGGATTGTGGATTTTAGGCTTGAGTAGGTTCGACCACGTACCCATCTGAATCAGCAGCCATGCTTGGATGTCCTTTGGCGGGCGCGGTGGCCCGCCCTACTGTGCTGCAAAAGTTTTGTGGGTTGGGTTGAGGTACAAAACCCAGCATCATGACTTGACAGATCCTTAATTTTCTGACAAGTTAGCTCTTTCTTAAATTTTTGGCTATTAAGGGTTTGGATTTAATTTTTAATTTGAAAATTATAGGATAAGTGAATTAATCAATTTTTGCTCAGCAAAAATTAGATGGAGGAATTTAACGTATGGCTCAAGAGGCAATCAAACTTGGCGGAAAGAAAAAGAGCAAGTTCATCGACCAGGTTAAAGACCTTCTGCCCGAGGGCGGTAATCTTAATCTGTGTTTGACATGCGGGGCCTGCTCTTCCGGATGCCCGGCCACGGGCCTGGAAGACATGGATCCCAGGAAATTTTTGCGCATGGCCGCCCTGGGAATGGATGATGAACTTCTAAGCTCCGAATGGGCCTGGTGCTGCACCCTGTGCATGCGGTGCATCTATGTTTGCCCCATGAAAATCGACATCCCGCAACTGGTGTTCAACGTCCGCAAGAGCCGTCCCCGGGAAGAGCGGCCCAAAGGTATTTTAGGCTCCTGCGACATGGCCCTTCGAAACGACACCTGCAGCGCCATGGGGGCCACCGAGGAAGATTTTCAGTTTGTGGTTGAAGATGTGCTGGAAGAGGTTCAACAAACCCAGGAAGGATTTGCAGACCTGAAGGCACCGGTCAATAAAGAAGGTGCCTATTATTTTTTAAATCAAAATTCCCGCGAACCGGTGACCGAACCGGATGAAATGGTGCCCCTGTGGAAAATCATGCACCTGGTCGGTGCGGATTGGACTTACGGCACCAAAGGCTGGGCTGCCGAAAATTATTGTATGTTTATGGCGGATCTGGAAAACTGGGAAAAAATTGTACGCACCAAAGCCAAAGCCGTCGATGATCTGGGCTGCAAGGTCTGGCTCAATACGGAGTGAGGGCACGAACTGTTCGCAGTCCGGGTCGGACTGCAAAAATTCAACATCGAGCACAACTTTAAAATTGAAAGCATCATTACACTTTACGCCCAGTGGATCCGGGAAGGCAAACTCAAGGTCAACTCCGAATGGAACAAGGACCGCAAAATCAAATTTACCTGCCAGGACCCGTGCCAATTGGTTCGTAAAACGCTGGGCGATCCCGTAGCTGAAGATATGCGCTATGTGGTCAAAGCCGTGGTGGGCGAAGAAAATTTTATCGACATGACCCCCAACCGCTCCAATAACTATTGCTGCGGCGGGGGCGGGGGCTTTCTGCAAAATGGACTACCCGATCAGCGCCGTGCGTTCGGCAAGATTAAGTTCGACCAGATAATGGACACCGGCGCCACATACTGCATTACCCCGTGCCACAACTGCCATGCTCAGATTCATGATCTGAGCGAGCATTTCGAAGGTGGTTATCATTCCGTGCATCTGTGGACCCTGATCTGTTTGTCCATGGGCATTCTGGGCGAAAATGAGCGCGAATATCTGGGACCCGAACTGGCGGACGTGGATGTGCTGCCGTCCAAGGAGTTGGAGGAATAAGCGCACCACCGGTTTCAAACAAATTTAATAACCAACAAAAACCCGGCCATGATGAAAAGGCCGGGTTTTATTATGCCATTGAAGTATGTCTTGAAGATTAAAATTCGTGCATACAAATTTGTGACCAGTCGTAGGCCGGCCTTTTGTTAATCGTTATTGGTTATTGTTGTCCCAGGCGACCTCGAGCTCAGCAGATATCAGACATTTACTAATAACCAATAACTGATAACTAATAACTGGCAGCTATGCTGCCTTCGAGACTTTGACTGCACAGACCTTGTATTCGGGGATTCCCGAAATCGGGTCCAGGGCCGCATTGGTCAGCCGATTGGCCGCCGCCGCCGCATAGTGAAAGGGGATAAATATGGTACCGCTAACGGCCTTGCGCGATATTTTAATGCGGGCCTGTATATTTCCCCGGCGCGAAGCTATATTAACCAGGGCCCCCTCTTCCAGTTCAAATTCGCGGGCATCCTGCGGCGAGATTTCCACAAACGCCTCCGGTGCAATTTCATTGAGCCCACCGGTTCTCATGGTCATGGTACGAGTATGATACTGGTAAAGCAGCCGCCCGGTAGTCAGATACAGCGGATACTCATCATCGACCATTTCAGCCGGCTCAATGTAATCAATTGCGTGAAAAAGTCCCTTGCCGCGCGTAAACTGTTCGCCATGCAAAATCGGAGTCCCGGGGTGTTCGGCTGTCGGACAGGGCCAGTGAAGGCCTTCGTGTTCGATACGCTCGAAACTGATGCCGGCATAAGAAGGGGTCACCTTTGATATTTCCTCCATGATTTGCTGGCTGCTTTCGTACGCCATGGAGTACCCCATCCGCGTGGCAATCTCACAGCAAATTTTCCAATCATCCCAGGCCTGCCCGGGAGGATCCACCGCCTTGCGTACCCGCTGCACGCGGCGTTCGGTGTTGGCAAAGGTGCCGTCTTTTTCGGCATAGCAGGCCGTGGGCAATATCACATCGGCCAGCTGAGCGGTTTCGGTTAAAAAGATATCCTGCACCACCAGAAAATCCAGGTTATTCAAGCTCTTTTCAGCATGGTTGACATCCGGATCGGATACCAGTGGATTTTCACCGATGACATAAAGGGCTTTGAGGGTGCCGTCGTGGGCCGCCGGTATCATCTGGGTGGCCGTCAGGCCGGGCTGGTCGGGAAGCTCGTCCATATTCCAGGCCTCTTGCATGCGCTGGCGCGCTGCGGGATCAATGACTTTCTGATATCCGGAATACACATCCGGCAGCCCGCCCATGTCACAGGCTCCCTGCACGTTGTTTTGACCGCGCAGCGGATTGACACCGCCGCCCGCGATGCCCAGGTTGCCGCAAAGCATGGCCAGGTTGGCCAGTGATTTGACGTTATCGGTTCCGGTGGTGTGCTGGGTGATCCCCATACAGTACAAAATGCTGCCGCGCCCGGCTTTCGCATAAAGCCGGGCCGCATCGATAATTTCCTGCGCGGGGATACCGGTGATCTGCTCCACAACGTCCGGGGCAAACTTTTCAACGGTTTTTTGCAGTTCTTCAAAACCCTCGGTGCGCTTTTCAATAAATGGTTTGGCATGCAGGCCTTCTTTAATGATCACATGCATCAAACCGTTGATCCAGGCCACATCGGTACCCAGATTCTGCCGCAACCATTTATCCGCATATCGGGTAATCCGGATGCGCCGCGGATCGACCACGATGAGCTTGGCGCCTTTAAGGGTCACCGCCCGTTTGACAACACTGGACAGCACCGGATGATTTTCAGTCGTATTGGATCCGGTAATTAAAATCACATCCGCTTCTTCAATATCGGCAACGGTATTGGTCATTGCCCCGCTTCCGAATGCTGCGGCCAGACCGGCCACTGTGGAAGAATGTCAGAGCCGCGCGCAATGGTCGACATTGTTGGTCCCCAGCACCGCCCGGGAAAACTTCTGGGCAATGTAGTTTTCCTCATTGGTAATTCGTGCGGAAGTCAGCATCCCGATGCTGTCGGGCCCGTGTTCGGCCTTGAAGTCCCCCAGCTTGCGGGCCACCAGATCCAGAGCCTCATCCCAGGAGGCTTCGCGGAAAGAACCGTTTTCCTTAATCAGCGGTGTTTTCAGCCGGTCGGGTGAATGGATAAAGTCGAATCCGAAGCGACCCTTGACGCAAAGGCTGCCGAAATTCGGCGCCACGCCTTCCACCCCGGATATTTTCACCACCTGGTTGTCCTTGACATGCAGATAAAGCTGGCAGCCCACCCCGCAATAGCTGCAGGTAGTTCTCACCTTGCGCGTTTCCCAGGGACGGGCCTCATAACGGGCATCTTTTTCAACCAGGGCGCCCACCGGGCATGCCTGCACACATTCTCCGCAAAAGACACAATCCGAGTCGATGAAAGGCCGATCACCGGCGGCAATAATTTTGGTGGCGGCCCCGCGATAACCGAAATGAATGGCCTGGTTGACCTGGACTTCGTTGCAGGCCTGTACACATCGGCCGCACTGAATACAGCGGGAAAAATCGCGCATAATGAACGGATTGGCCGTTTCCATCGGATAGGCGGTGTCCGTGGGTTGAAATCGTTCACCGGTGACCTGGTAGCGAAAGGCTAAATCCTGCAGGTGACAGTCCCCCCAGACCGGGCACAATTCAGTGCCTTCTTCGGCCTTTTGCACTTTAAGTTGAAATTCAGTCCAGTTATCTGCTGCGCTTCCGCAAACCGCACAGTTGTGATTTCCGGAGGACAACAGCAATTGCAGAACCATGCGGCGGGCCTCAACAACTTTAGCCGTTTCGGTTTGAACTTCCATGTTGGGCGCGGTCGGTGCTGCACAGGAAGCCACCAGGCTGCGGGCACCTTTAACCTCTACCACGCACATACGGCATGCGCCGGTAGGGGTGGCCCCTTTCAGGTGGCAGAGGGTCGGAATATCAATGCTGTTTCGATGCGCCACCTCCAGGATGGTTTCCCCCGGTGCAAAAGAAAATTTATTGCCGTTGATTAAAATGCTATTTTCGGAAGGCATAGAATTCCACTCCTTTAAAAAGTCTCATCGTATCCTTTTGTGAATCGGATAGTTGGGCCGCGTGGCATTCACCGACCAACCCGGGCCAATTCAGGCTATCCTTTGTACATAAAATCAGGGGTCTTGTCAATCCGTGCAATTTATCCGCGAGCTGCTGCAAAGCTACAGCGGTTCTTTTTGATTTTTCCACCGATAATAAAGATAAACCCCGCAAATGCTGCCGATGGTATTGGCGACCGCATCCATGATATCGGCCTGTCGGAAAGGAACAAAATATTGATGGATCTCATCGCTGATTCCATAAAGGGTGGCTGACCCGATGCTGATTAAAATCAACAGGTTTTTGCTGTTTTTCAGCGGCAGGGTTTCATAGGCTCTGAAAAAAAGGACCCCCAGCAGGCCGTAAGCTCCAAAGTGCAGAATTTTATCCAGAAAATGTACATCAGGGATGCGTTCAGGGCTGGGCTGGCCGGATTGGATGTAAATTGCCAGGCAGTAAATAATCAGCGGCAGCCAGCAGGTGAGGAAATTTCTGAGTTTTGATTGACCCATCCCAGGCATATCGTCACAGGCGCAAGGCGTAGAGAGAACAGAGCAAAAAGAGAATTCACCACGAAAGCACGAAAAGACGAAAAAAAATAAAAATTTTATGCTTTTTTAATTTCGTGTTTTCGTGATTAAATTTTAGCGTACTTACAAAATAAATATCAATTTTAGAAATGCCTACCAACAATTAAAATTTTGTTGTGGGACGGCGCCGGCCGAATAGAACCGCGCAGGGTGAATTCTTGGTGACATGCTTATCCAGTTTCTGGCACCACAGAGATTGAAATGTATGGCAGCTACCATCCAGGGCTTCGAGTTTGGCAGCATTCGCCCATTTACAGCGTAAATCACACCACTGCATCTTATGGGTGGTTACTCCGGCGTTTTGGGTCATGTCGTTAATATCCTAAACCTTTGGCAAAACTGCTAATCGATATCCGGTATTATCCTAGCAAGTGCCTAAAATGACTAAGGTGAGCTAAAGTGCCTAAAGTTAAGGTCTCGCTGCGCTCCATCTTTTTTATTAAAATGGCAGAATTCCATAACTTTAGTCACTTTAGTCACTTTAGTTCACTTCTCACTTTTTCAAATACTTAATCTTTAAATAAATCCAACGCCAACTCCCTATTTCGAATATGTTCACCCACCGTATTCAGAAACAGGTCATGGGAAACACCGTATTTGACGTGGCCATCCAGGGTGCGTACCGAAAGGGCGCCGGATTCCTTTTCTTTTCTGCCGACGGTAAGAATCAGGGGAATCTGATTTAACTGGGCTTCACGAATTTTTTTGTTCAGACTTTCGGCGCGGTCGTCAACTTCCACCCGCAGGTCGGCTTTTTCAAGCGCGAATTTCACCTCATTGGCATAGGTTATCAGGTCATCATTAATCGGCAGAATCGCCGCCTGAACCGGTGACAGCCATAACGGCAACTTGCCGGCAAAGTGTTCGATCAAAATCCCCAGAAAACGCTCAATGGATCCGAAAATGGTGCGGTGAATCATCAGCGGCCGGTGGCGTTCATTGTCTTTGCCGATGTAGGTCAGGTTAAACCGTTCCGGCAGCGCCATATCCAGCTGGATGGTGCCGCACTGCCAGGTCCGACCCAGGGCGTCTTTAATATGCAGATCGATTTTGGGGCCGTAGAAGGCGCCGTCACCCTCATTTAAGGTGTATTCATGGCCGTAAGCCTTCAGTCCCGATTCCAACCCCTTGGTGGCGTGTTCCCATTGCTCATCGGTGCCGATGGATTTATCCGGGCGGGTCGACAGCTCCAGAAGAAACCCCAGGCCAAAGGTACGGTACATTCGCTCTGACAAACGCAGCACACCCAGAATTTCTTCTTCAATGTGCTCCGGCATCATATACAGATGGGCGTCGTCCTGGTGAAAAGCCCTGACCCGAAAGAGCCCCTGCAAAACCCCGCTGAGCTCATGCCGGTGCACCAGGCCGACCTCAGCCGCCCGCAGCGGCAGATCCCTGTAAGAATGGGGCTTTCGTCCGTAAATGAGCATGCCGCCGGGACAGTTCATCGGTTTGATGGCATAATCGTTGTCATCGATAGAGGAGATATACATATTTTCCCGATAATTTTCCCAGTGACCGCTTTTTTCCCATAGCGACCGGTTAAGCATCATCGGTGTTTTGATTTCCACATATCCGGCGGCGCGGTGTTCGGCGTGCCAGTAATCCAGCAGGGAATTCCAGACCACCATGCCTTTGGGATGGAAAAAAGGCATACCCGGTGCTTCTTTGTGAAAACTGAACAGATCCAGCGCTTGTCCGATTTTGCGGTGATTCCTTTTTTTGGCCTCTTCCAAAAAATTCAGGTGTGCATTGAGCTCTTTTTTTGAGAAAAAAGCCGTCCCGTAAATTCGCTGAAGCTGCGCTTTGGTCGGGTCCGCCCGCCAGTAAGCGCCTGAAACTTTTGTGAGTTTAATCGCCTTTACATAGCCGGTATGCGGCACATGCGGGCCGCGGCACAAATCGGTAAATTCGCCCTGTTCATAAAACGAAATGGTACCGTCTTCGATTTCCGAAATCATTTCCTGCTTGTACGGCTCGTCTTTGTAAAACTCCAGTGCTTCGGCTTTGGACACCTCTTTGCGGTATATGGGCAGTTTGGCTTTAATGATTTTTTTGATTTCAGCTTCAATTTTGGCAAAATCCTCTTCCGAAACCGGCTGCATGTCGATGTCGTAATAAAAGCCCTCATCAATGGCCGGGCCAATCGTCAGTTTGGCATCTTTGTAAAGCCGCAATATGGCCTGGGCCATCACATGGGCCGCACTGTGACGCAAAACGTGCAGCGCCTCCGGATCTTTCCGGGTGATCAAACGAACCCTGGCATCTTCGACGATCGTTGTGCTTAAATCAATCTGTTCGTCGTATAGTTCCATAGCCACACAGTTGCGCGCGAAGTCCGCTGAAATACTTTCGGCCAACTCCAGGCCCGTCGGGGCATTTTCAAAAGTCTTTATGTTCCCGTCTGGAAGTGTTATGTTTATCATTGTCTTCTCACCTTGATATGTTTTGAACAAATGCTAACATTACAGGATAACAAACTTAGGCATCTAAGCAAAGGGCAAATCAAATCCCAATTGATTTAAAAACCATAAGACTTTTTCATTTAGGCGAAACGCTTTGAAGGGTCAAGAAGAAAAATGCCAGGACGCGACACGCACAGTTATTTAATCATCGATTCCATCTCCGAACTCGAAAAGTTTGCCGGCCGGCTGGAAAAGCAAAAAATCATCGGCGTAGACCTGGAAGCCGACTCGATGTATCATTTTCAAGAGAAGGTCTGTATGATCCAAATCGCCACGCCACACGCCACAGCCGTCATTGATCCGCTGCAGATTAATAATTTATCCGTATTAAAGCCGGTTTTCGGGCGCGCTGACATTCAGAAAATATTTCATGGCGCTGATTATGATGTGCGGTCTCTTTATCGAGATTTCAGAATTAGCGTCAACAATCTTTTTGACACCGAACTGGCCTGCCGCTTTCTGGGGTATAATGAAAGCGGTTTGGAGGCGGTGCTTAAAAATAGATTCAATGTGCGCCTGAATAAAAAGTATCAGCGCAAAGACTGGTCAAAACGCCCCCTGCCAAAGGATATGATTGCCTATGCTGCCAAGGATGTACAGTATCTTGTCCCCCTGGCAAAAAGTCTGCATCAGGAGCTCAAACACAAAGGCCGTCTTTCCTGGGTTGAGGAGGAATGCACCTATTTGAGCAGGGTCAGACCGGCATCCCCAGACTCGGGTCCCTTATTCCCCGGATTTAAAGGGGCCGGAAAACTGGGCCCCAGGGGCCTGGCGATTCTGGAAG
>Ga0255054_10000626_pt1 | contig 20833 bp, 19 predicted proteins | sample JV7_2_23_MG_FD_188634 | JGI IMG/M metagenome (GOLD analysis project Ga0255054, IMG submission 188634) | Seawater microbial communities from Jervis Inlet, British Columbia, Canada - JV7_2_23 | ecosystem: Environmental > Aquatic > Marine > Inlet | place: Canada: British Columbia | collected...
ATGCAGATAGGCGGTCAGGTACCCATTGGGATGGCGCACCTTGATGGTCTTGCCGCCCCCCTGGTCCCAGCCGGCAAACTGCACTACACCGCTGCCGGTCACCCGGACTGGAGTCCCGACGGGGGCCCCGTAGTCCACACCGTAGTGCGGTCGATAGCTCTTCAGGACCGGGTGGAAGCGGCGAGTGCTGAACCCAGATGTCACCCTGGAGTAGCGCAGGGGTGATTTCAAGAAGAGCTTGCGCAGGGGTCGCCCCTCACCATCGTAGTGCCCGTTATCGTCGCCAAAACGATACGCCTCCAGTCGCCGGTCCTCGTTGCCGTAGATCAGCGCCTGGACGTCGCCGACCCGATGAAATTCTCCATCCAGATAGATCCTCTCGTAGAGCACCTCGAAGGTGTCGCCCAGACGCAGATCACGATTGAAATCCAGATCCCACTGAAGAACCTCGGCCATGACGTAGGCCACTACCGCGTCGCCTCCAGCTCGTGCGATGCTGGCCTCCAACGAGCCCTCGAGAGCCCCACGAACGACACGGGGCTCTATCCTCTCGACGAACTCCGACCAGGAGCTCTGCCAAGAGCCGCCCTGGAGACGGACCTCGGCCTTGCCCTTGCCGGCCAGGCTCACGCGCAATCCCTGCAACCGCCCCTCGTCATCCACGAGCGCGGCGTATCGATCCTGCGGGCGCAGACGGCGCACGTTCACGTGCTCGGCCAAGGCGGCAATCAGCGATTGGGCCTCCACAGGCTCGAGGCCCAGGTCCTTCAGGACCTTTCCCAGCGTCTCGCCGCGCCGGAAGGCGAACTCCACCGGCAGCTCGACACCGGCCAGGTAGTTTTCTGGTCGATGGTTCCAGATCGGCAACCTGGTCAGGTCGGGATCGAATTTGGCGGCTCTCGCGATCGGGTAGGGAGAAGCCAAGTCCTCCTCCACTCCCCAGGTCTGGAGAAGGAGTCCGAGAGCCACGGCCAGGAGGCCGGCCGGAGCTGCAACCCGCAGCCAGCGCAGTCTGGAGGTCTTTCTGGGAGCGGCCATGTCGCAGACTGGTGATGCGGGGCCCGGGACGCGGGCCGCCGCCGGAAGGCAACATACCACAGGCCTCCCAGCCTTTGGCGCCTGCCGCCGATGCTCAACCGAGGGTCTGGGAGATGATGGAATCGGGATTGCGGGAAAGCTTGCCGGAAAACACTGCGTTGCCGTCCTTGAAAATGACCAGCCCGGGCAGATTGGTGACGGAGTACTGCTTCGAGAAGGCACCGCTCGTGTCCAGGTAGACCGGTGCCTTGGTCTTCTTGCCCTCGAGGAAAGCCTCCACTTCAGACCTGTCCTCCTGGAAATCGACCATGATCACCCTGGCCGACGATCCCCAGCGATCGGCGATGGCATCGACCTGCGCCACGATGTTGCGGCAGTGGGGGGACCACGATGCCCAGACTACGGTGATCACCACGCCCTGGTTGAAGTCGCCAGGCCCGAGGGCGCCGCCGTTGAGGCCCTCCAGTTTGAAGGGCCGACCCTGCGTATGAGCTGTCACCGGCAACACGAGGGCCAGCACTAGGGCCAGGATCACGCTGTGAGTCAGCTCTGGTCTTCTCATCACTCTTTCGTCCTGCTACATGTCCAGGGGTCGGTGACGCAAGCTTGTCAGGATCCGCCGCCGCAGGCTTTCGGGAGCTCGGACACGAAGACAACGGCTCTTGACCAGGGTCAGCCATCTTTGCGTGTATTCAATCCGTTGGGCGCAGTGTGGACAGTCCGACATGTGCTCTTCGAAAGCCACATGCAGCTCTTCCCCCATCTCGTTGTCGACGTACAGGAAGATGACCTGACTTACCCTTTTACAGTCCATGATCCCATTCAGCTCGACTCGTCAACTACTGTGCGTGGAGCCCGCTTTGTCCTCGTTCCTCTGTTACTAACTGCTGGTTTTTCCAGGATATTCCTGATCTGGAGGAGCCGCGGATTCATCTGTCTCCTCGAACAGGCCTTCGCTCCGAAACCTCCGGGGCTGTCCTTCACCCCGGTAGCGACCCTCCCAGAGCTCCTTCATGCGCTTCTCGAGGTTCTTCCGACCCCGATAGAGCCGGCTCATGACGGTGCCCAGCGGCACCTCCAGGATCTCGGCAATCTCCTTGTAGGAGAAACCTTCGAGGTCAGCGAGGATCACGGGCAATTTATAGGTCAGATCGAGAGCATCCAGGGCCTTCTTCAGACTCTCATCCAGGACCGTGTCCTGCAGGAGCTCGTTCCTCTCGGCCAGCTCCTTCAGGGTCTCTCCATCCGGTTCGGCACCGTGAATGGCCTGGCGCGCGGCCTTGGTCAGCACCGAGTCGAAGAACTCCTCTTCGGGTCCCTTGACCTGGGCCGACAACTCCTCGCTCATCCTGTTTTCAAATGCGTCTTCGATATCGGCAAAGTCGCTCTGGGGCGGCGCCTGCTGGCGCTTGCGATAGTTGTTGATGAAAGTGTTCTTGAGGATCTTGAACAGCCAGGCCTTGAAATTGGTGCCTTCCTGGAATTTGTCGTAGTAGCGATAGGCCTTGAGATAGGTCTCCTGGACCAGGTCCTCGGCATCCTGGGCATTGCGGGTCATGCGGTAGGCGGTGTTGTACAGCGAATCCACAAAAGGCATCGCCACCGCCTCGAAATCCCAGCCCTTCTTCTGATCCACGCTACTTTTGCTCATCGCACCACTCCGGTCCAGACAGTACTTGCCTGTCTGCTACGCAGGGATCGTGCCAGTAGTCTATCCGGTGCCAAGAAAAGCGCAATCAGGGCGTAAGACCTAGAACATACTCCAGACGACTGGCAGCACACTCGCCTTGGCGAAATTCACCAAGAAACCGGGCAGAATGCCCAGAAGGACCGTCGCTAGCGCGCAAAACATCAAGGCGGCCCCGAGCACCGGGTTCCGCATGGGCACGGGCGTGCTGTTCTCGGAGTCCTTGAAATACATCTGCACCACGATTCCCATGTAGTAGTAGAGGGAAATGGCACTGGTCAGCACACCGATGACCGCCACCCAGGTCCAGCCGGCCTCCAACGCTGCCGCGAAGAGATATACCTTGCCGAAGAATCCTCCAGTGGGGGGAATACCGGTCAGAGCCAGCAGAAAGACCAACATCAAGGCTGCCAAAACGGGCGCCCTCTGGGCCAAACCGGCATAGTCGTCCAGCGTTTCACCGGCATACTCCCGCCGTTCCAGGAGAATCACGGTACCAAAGGCACCCAGAGTGAAGAGAGAATAGGCGAGGACGTAGAACATCGACGCCCAGAGGCCGGTCTCACTGGCGGCCAGAACACCCATCAGAATGTACCCGGCATGGGCGATCGAGCTATAGGCCAGCATTCTCTTCACATTGGTCTGGGTCAGGGCGGCGATATTGCCCCATATCATGGAGAGGGATGCCACGGCCGCCACGATCACCTGCCAATCGATGACCACCGGGCCCAGACCCTGAAAGAAGATGCGGATCAGAATGGCGACCGCAGCCGCCTTCGAGGCAGCTGCCAGGTAGCCCGTCACCGGGGTCGGGGCCCCGACATAGACATCGGGTGTCCAGACATGGAAGGGCACGGCCGCAATCTTGAAGAACAGACCTACCGCCAGCAAAATCCACCCTACTCCCACCAGGATATTGCCCTCGGCCGTGACCACTGCCAGTCGCTGTGGCAACTCGGTCAGAGCCAGCGTCCGGGTGGCGCCATAGATCAGTGAGATGCCGTAGAGCAGGATACCGCTCGATAGAGCCCCGAGAACAAAATACTTGAGAGCAGCCTCGTTGGATCGGGTCTCGTGTTTGAAGTAGCCCACCAGGATATAGCTCGACAGGGCCATGAGCTCGAGGGAGATCCAGATCGACAGCAGGTTGAAACCGCTGACCATGAACAGCATGCCGGTAGTGGCCAGGAGAATCAGCGAATAGTACTCGGCGGCGCGGTACCCGCCCTCCTCGACGAATCGCACCGACAGAAGAATGGTCAGCGCGGTTGCCAGAAGCAAGACGATCTTCCAGAAGAAGGCGTAGGCATCCAGCACGAACATTCCCGCCAGGATCGGTTGCCCCCCCGCCGGGGCCTGGCCCTGGGCCCAGAAGACCAGCGCGGTGGTCACAGCCAGAGCTATCAATGAGCCCACAGCAGCCGCTCGACCCTTCACTCCTCTGCCGATCGACCCCAAGACCAACAACGCCATGCCGCAAACCGCCAGCGAGATCTCCGGCAGTAGCAGCAGGAATTCCTGTGGTGCGAACGGGGTCATCGGCCTTAGTCCTCGATCTCCGACACCTGCGGTTCTCGAGCCTGAATGCTCACGGCCGCCACCGATCTGGCGTAGTCCGGGTCGACCTTGCGCACTACATAGTCCACCGGCTTCTCCAGGATCCGGAAGAAGGGCCGTGGATAGAGCCCGATCCAGAAACAGATCAGGACGATCGGCATCAGGTAGACGAGCTCCCGGCGGTTGAGATCTCTCAGGCCCTTGTTTTCAGGGTTGTTCAACGGTCCGAAGAAGACCCGCTGATACATCCACAGCATGTAAGCCGCACCCAGTACGATGCCGATGACGCCTGCTACGCCCCACCACCAGACCCTGCTGAAAGCGCCCACCAGGATCGTGAACTCACCAATAAACCCGTTGAGGACGGGCAGCCCGATCGACGACATGGTAATGATCAGAAAGACCGTCGCGAAGACCGGCATCTCGCTCGAGAGGCCCCCGTACTCGGCGATCAGGCGGGTGTGGCGTCGCTCGTAGAGGACACCCACCAGAAGAAAGAGGGCTCCTGTCGACAGACCGTGATTGATCATCTGCAAGACGCTGCCGTTGATCCCGGCAGGGTTGAGGGCGAAGAGACCGAGCATCACGAAACCGAGGTGACTTACCGACGAGTAGGCCACCAGTTTCTTGATATCCCTCTGGGCCATGGCCACCAGGGCCCCATAGATGATCCCGATGATGGAGAGACCCACCATCCAAGGCAGCAGCTGGATCGTCGCGTCGGGCAGGATCGGTAGCGAGAAGCGGACAAAGCCGTACGTCCCCATTTTCAGGAGGACGCCGGCCAGGATTACCGAACCTGCCGTGGGTGCCTCCACATGGGCATCGGGCAGCCAGGTGTGAAATGGAAACATCGGCACCTTGATCGCGAAACCGACAAAGAAGACGACAAAGACCCAGAACTGTAAATCGGGCGGAATTGCACCAGAGATGTCGTGGAACTGGGGAATAAAGAACGACTTGGGATTGCCCAGGCCACCCCAGCCGAAGAGTCCGCCACTGTTGTAGAAATGAAGCGCCAGAATGCCGAGAAGCATCAGCACCGAGCCCACCAGGGTATAGAGAAAGAACTTGATCGCTGCGTAGAGCCGCCGTGGCCCGCCCCAGATCCCGATCAGGAAGTACATGGGAACCAGCATGACTTCCCAGAAGACGTAGAACAGGAAGAAGTCCATGGCCATGAAGACGCCCATCATTCCCGTCTGCAGCAGGAGCATGAAGATGTAGTACTCCTTCTCGCGGGTCTCGATCGCACTCCAGGACGACAGAAATGCCAGAACGCCCAGAAGCGTGGTCAGCAAAACCAGCAACAACGCAATGCCGTCGATGCCGAACTCGTAACGGGCCCCGATGGCTTCGATCCAAGTAGCGCTTTCACGAAACTGAAACAGATCTCCCTGGCGATCGAAGGCGAACCACAGGGGGATCGAGATCACAAAATCCGCAGCCGCTACCAGGGTGGCAAAGGTGCGAATGGCCGCCGGGTTCTCCTTCTTCATGAAGAACACGACAAAAAGCGCGCCCAACAAAGGCACGTAGCAGATAATGCTCAGTATCGGTATTCCGTGAACCCAGTCGAACATGTCCCCCCCTTGCTAACCTTGCAAGGTCGCCACAACATAGAAAAGCACCAGCACGAACATGCCCACGATCACAACGAGGGCATACTGTGACACCAATCCGGTCTGCAGACGGCGGAAAAACTGCGATCCTCTGTGCAGTAGCCAGCCGATGAGATTTACCAGACCGTCCACGACGTACTTGTCGAAGAATCCCGACAGAAAAGATGTACCAACGGTGACGTGTCGGCTGCCGTTGACCACACCGTCGACCACCTTGGCGTCGAATCGGTAGAGACCACGCGCCGTCGCCCACGTGCCGCGGACCACGGTGGCATCGTAGAGCTCGTCCACGTAGTACTTGTTGAACAAAAGACGATGAAGCGCTGGGAATCGGGCCGCCCAGCGCTCGCCCCCGACAAGCCCCTGATCCCCACCATAGGTCCGCCAGGCCACAAAGATACCCAGACCTGCGACCCCCACCGACAGCGCCATCAGCGTTAGCTCCAGACCCAAGCTCAGGTGATGAGCCTCCTCGCCGTGCCCGCCCACCACCGCCACCACCGGTTCGAGAAAATGGCTGAGCCAATTCCAGTCCCAATGGCCGAGTTTGGGTAGCCCGATCCAGCCCGAGACCACGGCACCTACAGCCAATACAACCAGCGGCACCGTCATCATCGGGGGCGACTCGTGGAGATGGGACCGCTGCTCTTCGCTGCCCCGGAACTCACCCCAGAAGGTCATGAACAGCAACCGGAACATGTAGCAGGCCGTTAGACCCGCTGTGATCAGACCGACAACCCAGAGCAGAGCGTGACCCTCGAAGGTCGCCGCCAGGATCTGGTCTTTGCTGAAGAATCCAGCCAGACCGGGGACTCCCGAGATGGCCAGCGTGCCCACCAGGAATGTCCAATAGGTGGTGGGAAGCACCTTTCTCAGGCCCCCCATTCGCCGCATGTCCTGCTCGCCGCTCATGGCGTGTATCACAGATCCGGAGCCGAGAAACATCAGACCCTTGAAGAAGGCATGCGTGGCGAGATGGAAGATCGCCACCCAGTAGGCCCCCACGCCGGCAGCCAGAAACATGTACCCCAGCTGCGAAACGGTGGAATAGGCCAGGACCTTCTTGATATCGGTCTGAGCCAGACCCATGGTGGCGGCAAAGATGGCGGTGATCGCGCCGATCAGCGCAATCATCTCCGAGACGCCTGGCGCCAGCTGGTACAGGACGTTCGAGCGGACCACCATGTAGACACCGGCGGTCACCATGGTGGCGGCGTGGATCAACGCCGAGACCGGTGTCGGGCCCGCCATGGCGTCGGGCAGCCACACGTGGAGGGGGATCTGGGCGCTCTTGCCCACCGCGCCGATGAACAGACAGATGCCCACAAAACTCGCCAGGCTCAAGCCCAGGACATAGTCACCCTCGACAAGGTGGGGATTGGCACTGATCTTTCCAAAGAGCTCGCGATAGTTCAGGGTGCCAAAAACGGAGACCAGCGCGAACAGACCGACGAGGAAACCGGCATCACCGATGCGGTTGACGATGAAGGCCTTGCGCCCCGCGTAGGGCGGGAACTCCTCCTTGAACCAGAACCCGATCAGCAGGTAGGAGCACAGACCGACGCCCTCCCAGCCGACAAACAAAACCAGGAAGTTGTTGCCCAGGATGAGCAACAACATGGCCCCCATAAAGAGGTTGAGGTAGACGAAGTACCGCTGGAACCCCGGATCGTCGTGCATGTAGCCCACGGAGTAGACATGGATCCAGAAGCCCACGAATGTGACCACAAAGAGCATCACCGCCGACAGAGGATCGAGAAGGAACCCCATCTCGACACTGAAATCGGCGAAGCTGCCATCTCCGAGGTGGTGCATGCCCGCTGGAATCCAGAGATAGAGCACCTGCTCGAAGGGCTCATGGGCGGCATACTCGGGCGACGCCATATAGCTGGCGACGGCGCCGACACCGATCAGACAGGCCAAGCCCACGGTGCCGCAAGCGATGACCGCAACCACCTTCCTGGGAATCCGCCGCCACAACAGGACGCCATTGAGCAGGACACCCAGGAAAGGCAGAGCCGGAATCAGCCAGAGAGCTCCCTTCATTCGCTACCCCTTGAGCTCCATGGCCCTGTCCAACTCGGTGGTGGACCGCAGCCGGAAGAGGGCGACGAGGATTCCCAGACCCACCGCCGCTTCCCCGGCGGCGACGGCGATGGTGAAGACCGCCATGATCTGCCCGGTGAGATCGGAGAACTGGTACGAGAAGGCGATGAGATTCAAATTGACCGAGTTGAGCACCAGCTCGATGGACATCAACACCACGATCATGTTGCGCCGTGTCACAATCCCCAACATCCCGATAGCAAACAGGATGGCGCTCAAGACCAGATAGTGAGCTGTGCCGATATCCATACTCACTCCTTCCTGGCCAGGACGACGGCGCCGATCATCGCTACCAAGAGAAACAAGGAGGCGATCTCGAAAGGCAACAGATACTCGCGATAGAGGGACCAAGCCACCGCCTGGACATTCCCCAGCGCCTCGCCCTCCACGTCGACCAGCCTCTCCGGTATCGGGTTGACAGGTCCGAACGAGGTGGTGAACACCACGAAGGCAATCAGGGCAATGAACAGGATGGCGATCACCGCGGCCAAGGGCCACTGCTCGCCGAGGATCTGGATCTCGCGTAGGCGATGTAGGTTGACCAACATGATGACGAACAGAAACAGCACCATGATGCCGCCGCCGTAGACGAAAATCTGCACCATGGCGACAAACTCGGCATTGCGGAGTACGAACAGGGCTGCCACCGACAGGAAAGTCACCAATAGGGAGATGGCGGAGTACATGGGATTGCGCAACGTGATCACCAGCACAGCTGCGCCCACAGCCAAGAAGGCGAATAGGTAGAACAGCAGTGCCAGACCGTTGGTTACCAGGAAATCCATCTCGCGCTCGCCTTCAGGCGATCTCCTCGTCGGTGTACTCGGGCCGGACCCGCCACTCCTGGAGCTCTTCCATATCCACATAGAGGTTCTGCCACCGCTCGTAGCTGGCCAACTCGTAGGTCTTGGTGGTCAACCAGATCGATTTGGGGTTGGTGGGACAGGCCTCCTCGCAGAGTCCACAGAACATGCACCTTTGGATGTCGATGTCGAAGCGGTCCAGCAACTTCTCTTTCTTCTCGGTCTCGGGATTCACCTCTTGGTGCCAATCGATGTAGATGATGTCGATGGGACAATCCCGAGCACACAGGGTGCACTTGATACAACGATCCTCGTCGAGCCGGAACATGCCACGGAACCGATGGGCCGGCTCCATACGCTCCTCCGGATACTGCACGGTCACCTTGCGCTTGAAGAGATGCCGAAATGTGATTCCGAGACCTGCGAACAGGTCCAGCAGCATGATCTTTTCGAGAAACCGTTTCAACGTCTTTGGACCTCGTTCATCACCAGATGAGCTTGGCCAGCCCGGTACCCGCCACCGCGATCAGGGAGGCAGGAATCATCCATTTCCAGCCCAGATCCATCAATTGATCGAATCGGTAGCGCGGGAAGGTGCCCCGGAACCAGATGTACACGAACAGGAAACACAGCAGCTTGACTGCGAACCAGATAAAGCTGCCCACACCGGGCGGCAGGAAGCTCAGATCGAGAAACGACAGCGCCTCGACGTTGGCGAACGGTCGATGCCAGCCGCCCAGGAACAGCGTCACGGCAACGGCCGAGATGACAATCATGTTGGCGTACTCACCCAGGAAGAAGAGCGCGAATCGCATACCGCTATATTCGGTGTGGAAACCGGCCACCAACTCGGACTCGGCCTCTGGCAGATCGAAGGGGTTGCGATTCGACTCGGCAACCCCAGCCACGAAGTAGATGAAGAACGCGATCAGGCCAAAGGGCGGGCACGCGAAGACAAACCACCACCCCTGCTCGAACTGAGCATCCACGATACCGGTCAGGGACATGGTGCCGGCCATCAGCAGCGGCACCACCAGCGCGAAACCCTGCGGCACCTCGTAGGAGATCATCTGGGCGGCCGAGCGCAGACCACCCAAAAGGGAGAACTTGTTGTTCGACGCCCAGCCCCCGAGGATGATGCCGTAGACACCGATCGTGGCCATAGCCACCACAAACAACAGGCCCACGTTGATATCGGTGATGAACCAACTCATGGTGCCGGTCACATCTGCCGAAGGGCCAAAGGGAATGACCGCGAAGATCACCAGGGCGGGACCGACCACCAGGCAGGGTGCGATCACGAAAGCCCAGCGGACGGCCCGGTCGGGGATGATGTCCTGCTTGACCAGCAGCTTCGCCACATCGGCCAAAGGCTGCAGCAGCCCCCAGGGTCCGACGCGGTTGGGTCCGGTGCGCACCTGGAGAAAACCCAGAATCTTGCGCTCGGCGAAGGTAGTGTAGGCAATCAGCGTCAGCACGAGGATCAACAACACGGCGATCTTCAGCAGCGGCGACAGCGCGTAGTAGAACAGCGTCGAGCCGAGTTGGTCGTGAAGCCCTGCGAGGATTCCAGGCATCAGCGATCTACCTCACCCAATACGATATCGGTGGTGCCGATCACCGCGATCAGGTCGGCGATCAGACCACCGCGCACCATCTCGGGCAGCACCTCGATGTTGTAGAACGACGGCGGCCGGACCCGGCAGCGATGAGGGTTGGGCGTGCCGTCGCCGACGATGTAGAAACCGATCTCGCCTTTGGGGCCTTCGATCGAATGGTAGACCTCGCCCGCGCTGGGTCCTTTGAGCACCCGTGGCCGCTTGGCCATGATCGGTCCCTCCGGCAGCTTCTCGAAGCACTGCTTCAGAATCCGGGCCGATTGCCGCATCTCCTCCATCCGCACCAGATAGCGATCATAGGTGTCGCAGTTGTGAAACACCGGCACATCGAAATCCACTTCGTCGTAGGCCTCGTAGGGCATGGCCTTGCGGATATCCCACTGGATGCCACTCCCCCTGAGCATGGGGCCGGTGACGCCAAAATCGAGAGCGACCTCCGGGGGCAAGACACCGATCCCGATGGTCCGCTTCTTCCAGATCCGATTCTCGGTCAGCAGACCTTCGTATTCGTCCACCTTGGCCGGAAAAGTCTCGAGAAAGGCGGCGCACTTCTCTACCCAGCCAACCGGCAGGTCGTAAGGCTGGCCGCCAGGGCGCATGCAATTGAGAGTCAACCGGGCGCCGCAATAGTCCTCGAACAGGTCGAGAATCTGCTCGCGCTCGCGAAACGTGTAAAAGAAGGGCGTCATCGCACCGATGTCGATGGCATGCGTAGCCAGCCACAAGAGATGGCTGGAGATGCGCTGGAGCTCGGAGAGCATCGTTCGTATGTAGCTAGCACGCGGTGGCACCACCAGGCCCAACAGTTTCTCGACCGCCCCCACATAGGCCAGGTTGTTGGTGGCCGCTGCCACATAGTCCATCCGGTCGGTGTGGGGAACGTTCTGGAAGAAGGGATGAAGCTCGAAGAGCTTCTCGGTGCCCCGATGCAGATAGCCGATGATCGGATAGCAGTCGATGATCCGCTCGCCGTCGATCCTGATCTTGAGCCGCAAGACACCATGGGTCGCTGGATGCTGGGGCCCGAAATTGAGCTCCATCTCCTCGACCCCGAACAGGGTCTCGGCCTGAGCGTCGGCGTTCTGTTCCTGGTCAGGCATCGTCCCCGGTCGTCTCTTGGTCGTGTCTTCTGCCTCTGGCTCGGCCGGCGGTTCTGGCGGTCGCCAGCCGGTACCTGTACCGGCCACCGGTCCGGCCGTCTCCTCGTAATACTCGGGATAGATGGCAGCGCCGGTGTCGATCCCTTCGATGGGGAATTCCTTGCGCAGTGGATGGCCGTTAAAGCCTTCCCAGAGCAGAATGCGGGTCATATCCGGGTGCTGCTCGAAGCGGATCCCGTACATGTCGTAGGCCTCCCGCTCGGGCCAATCGGCACCCGCATAAACCGGCGTTACCGAGGGCACCTCCGCACCATCGACCGTCTGCACCTTGAGGCGTACACGACGATTCGCTTGTAGGCTGTAGAGAATGTAGATCACTTCGAGAGGTGCCTCTTCCCGCTTTGGGAAGTGGGCGCCGCAGATATCCACCAACAACGTGTAGCCGTGAGTCTCCTTGAGACTCCGACAGACGTCCCGAATCTCGCCGGCCGCCACTTCCAACACCAGGTCGCCGGCAAAGGTCTGCGCTGAGAGCACGGCCTCACCGTGGACTGCACGGAGCTCGTCGACCAGGGGATCTGTGTCGACCTCGGCCCACTCGGGCGTGACGGGATCCTTTCCCCAAGGCGGCTTGGCAGCCTCCGCCTCGGCCTTTGCTTTGGCAGCTGCCTCGGCTTTGGCCTTGGCTTCGGCTTCTGCCGCCGCTTCGTCCGCTGTCGGCTCAGCCGGATCCGGCCTGGTCTCCTCGGCCTGGGACTCCGCGGTCTCGGGAGTCTTCTCGGTGTCGGGCTTGCCGTTCTCGGGATCGCTCATCGGATCTATCCTGCTGCTACCTTCTCAGCGGTGCGAGCCACAGTCATGCGGTCGATCTTCCGCTGCAGGTGCATCAGTCCCCAGAGCAGCGCCTCGGGGCGCGGCGGGCAGCCAGGCACATAGACATCTACCGGCACCACCCTGTCGACGCCCTGGGTTACAGCGTACGTCCGGTACGGGCCGCCACAGGTCGCACACGCACCCATGGCCAGGGCCCACTTGGGGTCGGGCATCTGATCCCACAGCCGACGGACAATCGGTGCCATCTTCTCGGTCACGGTGCCGGCGACAATCATCAGATCGCTCTGTCTCGGGGTGGCCCGGAAGACCTCGGCGCCGAAGCGGGACATATCGTGGCGTGGATCGAGAACTGCCATCATCTCGATGGCGCAGCAAGCCAGACCGAACTGCATGGGCCAGATCGCCGAGCGCCGGGCCCAGTTGAAGATCTTGTCGTAGGTGGTGGTGAGGACGTTCGCCTCGAGGTTGTCCATCAAGCCCAATTCAAGGCCCCCCGATTCCAGACGAAGATGTAGCCGACCACCAGGATGGCGAGAAATACCATCATCTCGATAAAACCGAACAGGGCCAATCGATCGAACATCACCGCCCAGGGAAAGAGAAAGATCGTCTCCACATCGAAGACCACGAAGAGGACAGCGATCAAGTAGTAGCGGATCGAGAAGGGGTGATCGTGGGCAAAGCTCACCGCCTCGTTACCGCACTCGTAGGGTTCCCGATTGGTGATGCCCGCACCGCCATGACGCATCAACCGAGCAACGATCAGCGCCGCTGCCAGAAACAGGATTGCAATCAGGATGAAGATCAGGATCGGAAGATATGGTTCCAAGAACTGTCTCCCTGAAGGCGCGTCGGCCTCAGATCGCTGGGAAGTTCAGCCATTCGGAATCTGCGATGGATTCCCTTCCGGCTGATCGGTTGCACCGTGGTGTCGAAAAGAGCGAAACTTGCTGAGATTCGCTGAACTTCCAAGCTTAGCGGCAGCTATTCTGTCGAGGAGGTCCAGACCTGTCAAGGCGGTGTCGTCGATATCGCCGTGTGCCCTCTGCAGCTGCGGACCACGAATCAGATGGATCGCTGCCCGGTTGCGAAACACGACGATGAATTCTCCTGTCTGCTGCAAGGTTTGTAGCAGTTCTCGTTCCACAGGCAGAGTGGCTTTGTCGCTGGCGAAGGTGATCCAGATGTCGACCGCCTGGGAGAGATACGACAGCAGCACTCGGGGGTCGCTGTCGGAGTCGAATACCATCATCGGGGTCTCGGCGTCGAGCTCATAGGCCCAGACGGCGGGATCTCCCTGGCCGAAACCGCCAGCCACGGCGACCAGCCGAGAGGGTACCTCCACACCCTCGATGATCTCCACGATCCCCCTGGAGATGCTCCCTGTCTGATCGCGGACGCAACGCTCGAAGCCCCAATTGACCCGCGCCAGCTGGATCGACACCAAACCGACCAAGAGGACCATTCCCCATCGTTGCCGCGACCTGGCGGCGCTGAGGACTCCGTGGGAGAGGAGAACCGCCAGCGCCGGGACGGCGAACGCCAGGTAGCGTGCCTCGTGGAGTCTCTTGTCCAGGGCCAGATCCATCAGCACCACCCCGAGCGTCGGCGCCACCGCCAGGGCCACGATCAACACCCAGAACTCCCGAGCACCCTCGCGGCGTTGCCTGCGGATCCATACCCTACTCAAAACAACCAATGCCGCGATACCAGCCAATGCCACCACCGTCGACAGGGTCTCCTGAAGCTCCTGGCTGATCGATCCCGAACCGGACAGGGCGATCCCCACTTCTTGAGCGTTCATCCGGATCATCGCCGCCGCCTCGGCAAAGGGTCCGACCGAGCCGCTGAACTGGTGCCCCCGCGAGCCCAGTTGCACCCTCAACATCGGCAGCACCGGACTGCAGGCCACAATCGCGAGAGCCGGACCGACGACGCTGACCTGCCGATCTCTTGGCCACACAGCCCACAGAAACCAGATCAGCAAGACACCAAGGGAGAAAAGCGAGAGGTAATCGATGGCGAAAGCGGCGCCGGCGCTCACGGCCATCAGGATCGAACCGAAGAGTGCCTTGCCGTGTCTTCTCGACGACTCTCTCCACGACCCTATGGCAGCCAAGCAGGACAGCAGAATCAGGGCCTCGGCCATGGCGTAGGGCCGGGCCTCGTGCCCATGATGGACTGCGCCCGTGGCCAGGGCGTAGAACAGCGTGGCACCCACCGGATGCTCCAGTCCTCCCACTCGGACAAGGAGATAGAAGAGAACGACCGACGCCAGGGAGAAGAGAAGGGAGAGCCAGCGAGAGATCTCCAAGGAGAAACCCAGCCCCTGTCTCCATAGCGTCAGCGCCAGAAAATACAGCGGCGGGTGGGTATCGAATTCCCTGAGATCCCTCTTGACGTCCCGCAAAGCCGGAGTGCCGGCGAAGTTCACCTTGGCCACGGCCGCCGGCGCCGGGCTCCGGGGCCAGGTGGGAACCGAGTGACCAGCGGTCTCGAGAAGGCTGATCGCCTCGTCGTACCAGATGCTGCGGGTAGAGACCCCTGGCAGACGCACCACTGCAGCGACCCCAACCAGCAGCAAGACGAGCCCGACCTCCCGCCGCCATGAAATCGATCTGCTCATGAGCCCAAGACGTCGAGGTCGAAGAGAGAACTTGGCGATACTCCCCGTCCCTGCACCAGAACGCGAATCTCCTCGCCCATGCCATCGGCGTTGAGGAGATCCAGAGCCTCGAGGCGCGTCGTCTGGTCGGCATCCTGGAGTTGGTCGAAGACGCCACACGCTAGGAGCCAGCGGGCCTGACGGCTGAGAGAAACCGTTGCGAGCCCCGCCGCCTCACCCGCTTCGCGCAACGTCGTGAAATCCACGTGTGCGGTCAGATCCTGCTCGCCAACAGCCCTGAGGGCGTCTCGATGGACTCGGTGCCGCCGATAGCATGCCAGGGTGCCATAAAACCTCACCCGTCTATCAAAGAGTCCACGGCGTTCGAATCCATAGTCACAAGTCACCACCAGGCCGATGTCCAGTATCTCTGCCAGCTGCCGATACAAGGAACCCCATTCCGGTGTCACATCGGCAACCTGTCCAGGCTCCAGATCCGGCTCTCCGCCGCCCAGACCACCGATCAAGGACGCATCGGAGATCGCCCCTTCCACGTACCGGAAGTCCTCCTCGGGTGACAGCTCGACCCAGAGCTCACCCACCGTGCCGTCGAGCCTGCCGATCAGTCGGTGGATTGGCAGGGCATCAAAAAGCTCGTAGGAGAACACCAGGCCGGTCAGACTTCGCGGCGGCTGTTTGTCCAGATTCGCCAGTCCCTGCACCCCAGCGGGCAGCGGTCTGGGCACACGGTCGCAGGCGAGAATCCGCCGCTGTGAGGAGTTACCCAGACATTCGACCATGGTTTCGAGATGGCGACCATGGCCATAACCCACCTCCAGGATATCGGCGGGTCTGCCGAGAGCCTCGTCGAGACGCCGGACCAGAGCCGCTGTCGCCCGCCCGAAGATCGGTGACAGGGATGAACCGGTGACGAAATCGCCTCCTGCATCCATCGGAGCAGGACCACGCGTGTAGTAACCGTTTTCCCCGTAGAGGGCCTCGGCCATGAACTCCGCAAACGGAATCGACCCGCCGTCGGCCAGTCGGGCCTTGAGGCGCTGGGCAGGGGTGGGCATGGGCAGAGTATAGGTCGTACTTCGCCCATCTCCTGCTAAGCTCCGCCAGAAATGTCGGAATCTGGCAAAGCCCCCACCGCCGACAGACTGCTCGAGCTTTCCTGGGCCATGGCGGATCAACCCATACTGATGCCGGTCGATCTGGTAGCCGACCGATTCCTGTCGGGTCGACCCAAGAGGATCAGCCGCGAGGCGCCGGTGCTGATTTTGAGCTATGAAGGCGAGACACTGACGCCGGGAGGTGGAGCCAACGCCGCCGCCAACGTCGCTGCCCTGGGCGGACAACCCCTTCCCTTGGGAGTGGTGGGTGACGACGAAAACGGCCGTCGGCTCCTGGAAGTCCTCGCAGAAGCCGGCATCGCTACCGAGGGCATCCTGACTCGGCCCGACTACCGCACTCCCACCAAGACCCGGATCCTCGGCGGCGGTCACCACTCCATCAAGCAGCAGATCGTCCGCTTCGACATCGAAGAGAAACAGGACCTGTCGGACGATGAGGTGGCAGCCCTCGGCGAGCAGCTGAGACGCTGGCAGGGCAAGGCCAGCGTTGCGGTACTGAGCGACTACGGGTATGGCGCTGTGCACCCAAAACTAGTCAATCCTGTCCGTCAGGCCGTCGGCAGCACGGGGATCGTGTTGTGCGACAGCCGATACCGGCTGGCGGAGTTCGCGGGTCTCGACGGTGCCACTCCCAATGAGGAGGAGGCCGAAGCGCTCCTCGGCGGGCCCATCTCCGATAGCCAGGAGCAGCTCAAGTCCGCCGGCACTCGTCTGCTGGAGCTCTTGGGTGCCCGATTCCTTCTCATCACCCGGGGCAGTTTCGGCATGTGCCTGTTCGAGGCCGATGGCATGGTTCAGATCCCCGTTCACGGTACCGACCAGGTCGCCGATGTGACCGGTGCCGGCGACACCGTGATCGGAGCCTTCGCCCTGGCGCTAGCGGCCGGTTCGACGCCTCTGGAAGCCGCTCTGCTGGCCAATTTCGCCGGCGGCATCGTGGTCATGAAACGGGGTACGGCGACCCTCTCCCGGCGCGAGCTGGAGCTGGCCATCACCTCCGATCCTCGGCCGCTATCGGCGATGAAATGGGCACGGTACTAGAACAATCCGAGCTGACCCGGCGCATCGTCGATCTGAGAGCCACCGGCCGCCGCATCGCCTTTGCCAACGGCCACTTCGATATGCTGCACGTGGGACACCTGCGTTATCTCCAGGGGGCCAGGGCCGAGGGTGACGTTTTGATCGTCGGTGTCAACGACGACGAATCGGTACGACGCCTCAAGGGTCCGGGCAGGCCCATCATGCCTGCCGCCGAGCGCGCCGAGCTTGTGGCCGCCTTGGAACCGGTGGATTTCGTCGTCATCTTCAGCGGCGACTCACCAGGACCGCTACTGGCCGAGATGGAGCCTCATGTGCACTGCAAAGGTCCCGACTATGAATCGCCGGAAGGCGTACCGGAGTATGAGGTCGTGCGCGCTTACGGTGGCAGCACGGCGTTGGTGGGAGACCCCAAGGACCACTCCACGACCGATCTGATCGCCAGGGTCAGGAACCTGCCCGATTGAGCAGAATCCTCATCGTTCGCACCAGTGCCCTCGGGGATGTGGTCCAGGCCCTGCCGGTGCTTCGGGCCCTGCGCCGAAACCTGCCCGCAGCGCGACTCGGCTGGCTTGTCGAGGAACCCTTCGCGCCCCTGCTGGAAAACCATCCTGATCTGGACCAGGTGATTCCCGTGCGCCTGCGTGAGTGGCGCAAGCGGCCGCTGGCGCTACAGACTCTAAAGGAGCTCGGGGCCACCTTCTCCGCCCTCGACCATTTCGCCCCCGAGGTGGTCCTGGATCTGATGGGGAATCACAAGGCCGGGTTTCTGGCGGCTCTGACGTTGGCAGACCACCGCATCGGCTTCGAGTCTGGATTCCGGCGGGAACCCTCGAGTGTCCTGTGGCTCTCGAAGACGGTCCGGCCACGGACCCGGCACAGCGTGGACAAGATGCTCGCAGTCCTCGACGCCCTCGAATTGCCGAGCGAGCCGGTCGATTTTGGCGGTGACCAACTGCTCGGTGCCGAGCCCGCAGATTCCCGGAGTGTTCTGATCCATCCCGGCGCCGGCTGGGACAACAAGCGATATCCACCTGAGCAGTGGGGTGAGGTGGCGCGGGCGATCCACCATGCCACCGGTGCCCGATGCGGAGTCATCGTCGGACTGGGCGAGGAGCGTCTGGCAACCGCTACTGTCGATGCCAGCCAGGGAACGGCCGATGCCGTCGAAGCCCCCGAGCTCCAGCAGCTCATTGGTCTGCTACGGGGAGCCGATCTGGTGCTGGGCGGAGATACAGGCCCCGTTCACTTGGCTCATGCACTCGGCCGTCCGGTCCTCTGCCTCATGGGGCCCACCGATCCAGAGAGCTGCGGGCCCTACGGCGCGTTGGAGACGGCGATCTGGCAGAGCTTACCCTGTAGCTTCTGCCACAGACGCTACACACAAACAATGCCATGCCTGGAGCAGGTCTTACCGGCCGAGGTAGCCGATCGCGCCAGGAGAATCCTCGAAGACCGGCCCTTGCCGACACCAGGACCCGTTGCCGAAGGGGAGGCAGGGTGTCTCATACTGCATTGACCCCTTTTCACGGGCGTTGCTACACTCTCGCACCGAGACTCGAAGACAGGAAGCGGCGGGTCGATCTTGAAGCACGCGAACCTTGAAGGAGTGGAAACGTGACACGCCTCGGTGAGTTGTTGGTCAAATCAGGCAAGATCAACCCTGATCAGCTGGAGGAAGCCCTTTCGGCCCAGCAGGCGGAGGGGGGTCGTGTCGGTACCCATCTGGTCAAGATGGGCTTTATCGACGACGACGATCTGGTGGAATTTCTCTCCCAGCGACACGGTGTGCCCGCCATCAACCTCGGTGAAATCGAGGTCGACGAGTCGATCATCAGCATCATTCCGGCCGAAGTGGCCCGTAAGTACACCATCCTGCCGGTCTCCAAGGCCGGCGCCAAGCTGACCATCGCCATGGTCGACCCGACCAACGTCTTCGCCATGGACGATGTGAAGTTCATGACCGGCTACAACGTCGAGCCGGTAGTGGCCTCGGATTCGTCGCTGCGAGGCTCGATCGATCAGTACTACGGCAGCACCCACTCCATCGAGCTCAAGAAGGTCATGGAGGACTTGACCGACACCGAGGACACCGATCTGGAGGTGTTGGAGGAAGAAGAGGACCTGGATCTCGAGGCCCTGGAGGCCGAGTCGGAAGAGGCGCCGGTGGTGCGGTTGGTGAACATCATCATGACCGATGCCATCAAGAAGGGCGCCTCCGATATCCATATCGAGCCCTACGAGAAGGAGTTTCGGGTCCGCTACCGTGTGGATGGTCTTCTCTACGAGATGATGCGGCCGCCGTTGCGCTTGAAAGAGGCCATCACTAGTCGTCTCAAGATCATGTCGAAACTCGATATCGCCGAGAAGCGGTTGCCCCAGGACGGACGCATCAAGATCAAGACGCGGGTGGGCGGTCAGGTCAAGGATCTCGATTTCCGGGTCTCGGTCCTGCCTACCATCTTTGGCGAGAAGATCGTGCTGCGACTCCTCGACAAAGACAACTTGATGCTGGACATGACCAGGCTGGGATTCGAGGCCGAGTCCCTGCGCACGTTCGAGCAGGCGATTCTCAAGCCATTCGGCATGGTTCTGGTGACCGGACCCACCGGCTCGGGAAAAACCAATACTCTCTACTCGGCCTTGCAGCGCATCAACACGTCTGAGACCAACATCATGACCGCCGAGGACCCGGTGGAGTTCAATCTGGTCGGTGTCAATCAGGTACAGATGAAGGAGCAGATCGGTCTCAACTTCGCCGCTGCGCTGCGCTCCTTCTTGCGGCAGGATCCCAACATCATTCTGGTGGGTGAGATCCGCGACTTCGAGACCGCCGAAGTCGCGATCAAGGCCGCCCTGACCGGGCATCTGGTGCTCTCCACCCTGCACACCAACGACGCGCCCTCGTCCATCAACCGTCTGATGAACATGGGTATCGAGCCCTTCCTGGTGGCCAGCTCGGTCAATCTCATCGCCGCCCAACGTCTGGTGCGACGGATCTGCACCAGCTGCAAGGAGCCCATCGAGGTCCCGGATCAGGCGCTCATCGATGTCGGCCTCTCGGCCCAGGAAGTCAAAGCGATCAAACTGTTTCGCGGCAAGGGCTGCGAGCGCTGCAACGGCACCGGCTTCAAAGGCCGTGTCGCCCTCTTCGAAGTCATGGACGTGGACGAGGAGATGCGCGAGCTGATTCTCTCCGGCGGCAGTGCCAACGAGCTCCGTCAACAAGCGATAGAGAACAGCATGATCAGCCTGCGCGAGAGCGGCCTGCAGAAGATCCGCGAGGGTGTGACCACCATGGAAGAGGTCATCCGCGAGACCGTCGCCTAGACCAGCCTGCTAGGCGCGACTATCCCAGAGCACATCCTTGGTGCCCTTTTTCGCGTTCTCGTAGCGCGACATCACAAACAGCGCATCGGAGAGCCGGTTCAGGTATCGGACGGTGTAGGCGCCGACTGGCTCCTGGGCGGCCAGAGTGACGAGATCACGCTCGGCTCGTCGGCAGACCGTACGGGCTAGATGCAGGTGGGCGGCACCCGCCGATCCTCCAGGCAGGACAAAATTCTGCAACGGCTCGAGCTCGGTGGAGAGCTCATCCATCAGTCCCTCGAGAGCGACCACGTGGCCCTCTTCGACAGCCGGCACCGGCATCGACTCCTTGTCCTCTTCCAGGACACAGAGATCCGCG
>Ga0255054_10000627_pt1 | contig 20821 bp, 23 predicted proteins | sample JV7_2_23_MG_FD_188634 | JGI IMG/M metagenome (GOLD analysis project Ga0255054, IMG submission 188634) | Seawater microbial communities from Jervis Inlet, British Columbia, Canada - JV7_2_23 | ecosystem: Environmental > Aquatic > Marine > Inlet | place: Canada: British Columbia | collected...
GGGTTCACAAAACGCGGCGCAGCCCGTTTTGGACGCACGTAGTGCGCCGCGAAGCGGTGAGCCGCCTTGGCGGCGAATCCATTCCCACCATCTCCACCAATACAGGAAAGGCCGCATTTTGCGGCCCTTTTTGATTTAGGGTGCAGGCCAGGGATGGCCGCATCATTTCCCACCACCTCCACTAATTGCCTGTGGCGGCAGGTGCCCGATTTTCACATACAGCAGCATGGCGGCCTATTCAGCGCCGTCGGCCAGCCGCTCGCGAACGACAGGCTCGAGCCTCGTCATGCCGGCTTCCTTGCCATGAGCCATCGCTGCCGCGTCATCCACACCATTCAGGCTCGCGCGCAACGCCAACAGCCCGCCCACTCGATTTGCGCTTTTGCAGTGCACCAGCACTGGCGCATCGAATTGGCCAAGCAGTTCATCGAGTCTGCCGGCGTTTTCGAAATTGACGGCATCCGGCCCTACGATCGGTAGCAATACGTAGTGCATGCCGAGATCTTCGACTACGGCCTTTTGGTCGAATCCGCGGTCCTCCTCGGGACCCCGCAAGTCAATGACTGCCGCGTAGCCGGCATCGGCGAACACCTCAAGCGCTGCCTCATCCGGCTGCCCTGCCGACGTAACGCCGTCGACGGCCGAGACGGTGCCGAGTTCTACAACCTGCTGGAGATCGACTTTGAGACTGCTTACTGCCCCAAGATCGATATCGTCCGCGAGTACGGCCAGGGGAAACGCGATAAATATCAGTGCACTGATGAATCGTGTCACGGTGTCTCCTTGAATATCGGTTTGTGATAACCGGGTCTAATCGGCCAGCATCATATCGCCATCAACTTCGATGCCGCGGGCGGTAAATCTGACATCGACTGCCAGCCGACTGTAAAAATCGCCGGCGGCCACCAGCAGCTCCGCAATGGCAGTCTGCATTTCTTCGCTCAACTCCTCGTCCTCGCCCTCAGCCTGCGCCAGGGCTTCTCCCAGCATCGCGTAGTAGCGCGCGGCATCGAGGCCGATGCTGACGAATGGTGGCGGTGAGGCACTCTCCGACCGCAACAGGACAGGAAGAGTTGTCTCGCCGTCCTCGCTCAGGGACACGGCGAGCGACGTTTCGGTCAGCGCGATCCACGCGCTGTCGATGCCCGCCTGTGCGACCGGGAGTTCGATTTTCTGTGGTTCGCCATTTGGCTCAATCGTCACTGCAGCCAGTCCGGGAATCGTCATCTGGCCCAACGCAAGCAGCGCAGGCGCGTTGTCGATCGCCAGCAGGAAACTCGCATCGATCATCTCGGGTGGCGCCTTGCGATTGATATCGAAGCCCTCTAAATCCTTGACGACCGCAAGAAATCCACGGAAATCATAGACGACAGGTGGCACCGGTTGGTTGAGCGCCGCGCGGCCGGCCGCAATACCCTGCTGGAAATCGGCCAGTTGTTCACACTCGTACGGATTTGCCTCGAGAGCATCCAGGCGCGCCTCATAGAACTCTCTGGCTGCCTTCGGATTCAAGCTCATCCCGAACGACAAAAGACCGTCGTAGCTCTTACCGAGCCCTGGTACGGCCGCCGGAATTGTCGCAAGTCCTGCGGCGATGTCTTGCCGCAATTCGATGACGAGCGATGACTTGACCCGGTCGACGGTAATCTCCTCATAGCCCGTTACAACGCGCGGCATTACGGCCGCTATCGAACGGATCTCAGACTTACAGACATCGCTTAACATACTGGCGTCGTAGTCGAATAATGCGAGCAGTTCCACATTCAGCCCAGTCGGTTCATCGAGAAACGTATCGACAAGTCGCTCCGTGCTGATGAAGCCGATGTATTCGGGCAGATAATCGTATTCCTCGGCGATAGCTTGCAGGGTGCCCGACTCCGCAAGGTTTTTGCCGGGAAGAACCAGCCCAAGCAGTTGTTCGAGTCGTGCATCGTCGAAGCTCATCGGCATCACGGTCACTACCAACTGACCGCCGAGGGTCGCCACGATGACACGTACCTTGTCAGCGTCGACGTAGCGATAGGCGTTGCCCGAGATGTCACCGACCGACATTTCGTACCCCGCTCTGCTTTCGATCCGGGCAATGGCGGCGTCGAGCAATGCGGCATCACTCAGGCTGATGCGTAACACGGGCAACAGCCCATTGCCGTACAACACAGTCGTGGAGTCACGCGTCAAGCCGACACCGCGCAGGCCATCCACCGATAGCAGTGTTGTCAGTTCCTCGACGATGCCTTCAATACGGGCCTCGCGCTCCGCATCGCGATCCTCCTCAGCTGCATACTCCGACTCGCTTTTGACGGTCTCCTGCAAGATCGTTCGATACGTCGCGAGGATCTGGTCGATCTTCGGCTCCATCTTGTCCATGAAGTCTTCGGGAACCGGTGCCAATGCGGCAAACAGATACGGCGTGTCGGCTGGAACATAGCGCAGCAACCCGGCCGTATCGCCCAGCGGGGATACGCTTTCCGGCTCCTCGGCTTTCTTGCCGCAGGCAGCCAGCAACGCGCAGACAGCGATTGAAAAGAGCCACTTACGGTTAGCAATCGTCAACATTCGAATCTTCCTGATCAGACCAAAGCAAATTCGAACCACGGCGGTTCGAGGCGGCATTCCGGCGCCGAGGGAGCAAAGTAGCGAGGTGTGGCGGTCTCATTGGTGTCGACTGGATCGAATGCCGCCTGTCGCGCAGTATACGCAAAATGAACATGGAAGCCGAGCGATCAGATCCCTTTGAACTGCGCGATGTCGAGGATACCGACCTCGGCGTTGTGTTGCGCCTCAATGAGGCTGTTGTACCAGCAGTAAGCAGTGTCGGTATCGAGCAGATGCAGTGGTTTGCAGAGCACGCGGCTTATTTTCGCATCGCTCTCCGAGGGCCGGACCTTGCCGCATTCCTGATTGGCATGCGACCGGGCACAGACTATCAGAGCCCGAACTATCAGTGGTTTTGTAACGCTTACGCGGACTTCGGTTATATCGACAGAATTGCGGTTGCCGGAATCGCGCGGCGCCATGGTCTGGCGACGCGAATGTACGAAGACTTCGAAGAGCAGCTGCCTGCCGATGTTACTGTCATGACCTGCGAGGTCAATCTTCGTCCACCGAATGACTCGTCAATGCGTTTCCATGAGAATCTCGGCTTTCGGCAGGTCGGGTCACAAACCCTCGACGAGGGCGACAAGGAGGTGGCATTGATGGCCCGGAATCTGGGAGCAAAGCCGTGAGTAACCGCGAATTCGACATCATTGTCCTTGGCGCAACCGGGTTCACCGGGGCCCTGGTTGCCGAGTACCTGCTCAACCGCTACGGCATCGACGGCGAATTGCGTTGGGCTGTGGCAGCCCGCAATGAGAGAAACTGTCTGCGCTACGCGATTCCCTGGGAGCGAGCGCCGACGCGCTTGCGACCCTGGTTGCCGACAGCATGAACGAAGCGTCGATGCAACAACTGGCGAGGCGCGCCCGGGTCGTGATTACGACCGTTGGGCCTTACGCACGCTACGGATCGACGCTTGTCGCCGCCTGCGCGGCGAACGGCACCCACTACTGCGACCTCGCCGGTGAGGTGCAGTGGATTCGCCGCATGATCGACCTCCATGAGGAAACGGCGCGGCAAAAGGGCGCACGAATCGTTCACTGCTGCGGCTTCGATTCGGTACCAATGGACATAGGCGCCTGGTTTTTGCAACGCGAAGCACTGCAACGTCACGGCATGCATTGCGCATCCATCACACTGCTTGTGAAAGCCATGCGAGGCGGCGCCAGTGGCGGCACGATGGCCAGCATGATGAACGTGATGCGCGAGGCGCGGGCGGACCGCAATGTCGCGCGAGTCCTTGCCAGGCCCTACAGCCTGAATCCCGCGGGCGACCAGAAAGGGGCAGATACCGGTGATCAGCGTGGCGTACGCTTCGATCCGGACGCGCAGACCTGGACCGCGCCATTCGTCATGGCGTCAGTCAATACGAGAGTCGTGCGTCGGAGCCACGCACTACTTGGGCACCCCTGGGGCAGCGAATTCCGCTACCACGAGGCCATGCAGACCGGCAGTGGGCCTGCCGGCTGGATCAGGGCCGCCGGGATAACGGCGGGCCTTGCAGGCCTGGTCAGTGCCGCCTCGTTCGCCTGGAGTCGCAGGCTCCTCGAACGCTTCGTACTTCCCAAACCAGGCACGGGACCCAATCGCACGGCGCGCGAGGCGGGATTTTTCAACCTGATGCAAATTGGCCGCCTCGCGGACGGCACGGTTTTGAAAACGAAAATTACGGGTGACCGCGACCCGGGCTATGGCTCCACCAGCAAAATGCTGGCTGAATGCGGCGTCTGCCTGGCCAAGGATGACGTCGACAGCAGTGGCGGCATTCTCACGCCGGCCACCGCGATGGCCGAGCCACTGCTGGAACGATTGCGAGCCAATGCCGGACTCGGCTTCGACATTCTCGACTAGTGGCTCTCGACAGCGTGGATGTGGGCATCGCGATTGTAAATCTCGCCCGCGGCAACAACCGTCGGCAGGCGATTTCGCGGTGATGCCACAGGACACGTCGAAAAGTCATTGAACGCACATGGCGGGCTGTAAGCACGATTGAAATCCAACACGATCCGGTCGTCATCACCGGGCATGGCTGCGTACAGGAAACGTCCGGCAGGATAAGTCTCCGTGCCATTGGAGCGGTCACCAAACACGAAAAAAAGCTGCTCGCCGGATGCGTACGCTTCGAGTTCGAATTCCTGCCCGTCTATTTCGAAGACGACCACGCCTGGCGATTCCGGATTCCAACCCAGTCCCTCGATCACTGTATCGACAGCAGTGACCTGCGGCGCCGAATAGCGCTTCAGTGTCGCATTGACCTGCCATTTGGAGTCAATCGGAAAGTACTTGAGAGGTGGAAACGACTGGAGTACCGGGTGTTCGAAATCGCGTAGCCTGACCGCAAAACGGCCGTCTCGCTGTATCGTTGTCCAGGCAAGCGAGCCGTGCGTGATCATGACCGGGGTTTCTGTCGTGTCGTCTGCGATCAGGAGCGTCTGTACCTTCTCATCTTCAAAACGCACGTCGACGTCCGGTTCCGCCACCATCACGATCCCGTCCGCCGTCAGCCGAAACTCGCCGATATGAGGCGCCGCCTTTTCGGGGAACACGACATCGTTGTCCGCAGCGGATCCGAAGCTTGTCGACTCGTCGGCAAGCCAGAATAGCCCCGCGAGACTCAAATAGCCCGTCGGGGCCATCAGCCTGGCAAGGCGCTCCTCGCGCCACTCAAGGACCGTGGCTTCGAACGCGACGCGATCGATGTCATCAGCGCCGGAATCACAGGCCGCAACCAGTACCAGCATAACCATCGCTGCCCAGGGGCCTCGTGCAGAAGTCGACTTCACTTGCATCATTTTTCGTACTCTTGAATACATCCTCGCGAAGCCGCGTAGCGTATCATCCGCGCGATGAACCGCAACAGCGCTTCCCTCGCCTACACCGAATTACAGCCGCAGGACTTCCTTGAAGCGCTCGAAGGTCTCGGCTTCGCATGTGACGGCCGCCTGCTGGCACTCAACAGCTACGAGAATCGGGTTTACCAGATTGGGATCGACGATGCTGATGCGATCGTTGCGAAGTTCTATCGACCCAACCGCTGGTCGGACGAAGCGATATTTGAGGAGCACCGTTTCACCGCCGAACTCGACGAGCAGGAGATACCGGTGGTGGCGCCACTGGAAATTGACGGGACGACGCTTCACAAGATTGGCAATTTTCGGGTCGCGGTTTATCCCTGCCGTGGAGGACGTGCGCCGGACCTCGACAATTACGAATTGCTAAAGCAACTCGGCCGCTTCGTTGCGCGCATTCATCTGATCGGCGAAACCGCGGATTTCGAATTCCGGCCAAGTATTGACGTTGACAGCTACGCCATCGAGTCCAGGGAGTTTCTTCTCGAACATGACTTTATTTCCGCGGAACTGCGACCCGCTTATGAAAGTGTTGCAGCGCTCGTGATCGACGGCGTCGACGCTTGCATTTCCCGAGCGGGACACGTCGAGCACATTCGTTTGCACGGTGATTTTCACCCCGGCAATGTACTCGTTGCGAGCGAGGCTCTGCATATCGTCGACTTCGATGACACGCGTACCGGACCGGCTGCCCAGGACCTGTGGATGTTCCTGTCCGGAGACAGGAACGAGCAAACGCCACAGCTGACAGCGCTACTCGAAGGTTACCAGGCGTTTCGACGTTTCGATGCGCGCGAGTTACACCTCGTCGAGGCCTTGCGCAGCTTGCGAATCATGCACTACGCCGCGTGGCTCGCCCGGCGCTGGGATGACCCCGCGTTCAAGTACGCCTTTCCGTGGTTCGACTCGCATCGCTACTGGGAAGATCACGTGCTGTCATTGCGCGAGCAGGTCGCCCTGATGCAGGAAGAGCCCCTGGAATGGCGTGATTTCTGATTAGCGAGACGGCAACGTGTGACGTCGTGGCCCCGTGTCGAAGCGTTCGATCCAGCGCGAAAACGTGGCGCGGCTGAGTTCCTGTAAATCATCAATCGATTCGGCGGTTTGCTGCCGGATCGCCTGTGGATCCACCCGAGCCTTTTCATCATCCACCGTCACCCGGTGATCCGGCTCGGTCAGCCAGCGGTCGATGAGCGCCGCGTCGACCTCGAGATGAAACTGAAACCCGTAGGCATGTTCGCCATACCGAAACGCCTGCACGGAACTGGCCGGTGATGATGCCAAATGCACAGTCTGCGGCGGCAATCCAATCCCGTCCTCATGCCACTGGAAAACTCGTTGCTGTGGCGCGAAGGCAGAAAGGACCGGATCGGTTCTGCCGTGCCCGGTCAGCTGAACGTCGTACCAGCCGATTTCCCTGTCAGGGTTGCTCGTGACGCTGCCACCGAGCGCTTTCGCGAGTAATTGCGCGCCCAGGCAAATGCCGAGCACCGACATGTCCTTGTCGACGGCCTCCCTTATGACTTCAACCTCGGTAATGAGGTTGGGATACGTATCGATCTGATGCGCATTCATTGGGCCGCCCAACACGATCAACGCAGCGTATTTCTCGAGCGACGGTCGCTGATCCGGGTCGCGACCGAAGTTAACATATCGAATCCGGAAACCGGTTTCCTTGAGCAGCGGATCGAGCGTTCCGAGCAGCTCGTAGGGAACGTGCTGAAAAACAAGAATTTTGGGTCTGGGCATGACTGGTTACGCCGATAGAGTCGTTCGCAGGTGCAGCACTTGTTATACGCTTGGCGGCATCAATCGTGAAGTCGCTCGTGTTGCGCTGCGTCGACCATAGAACTACAGTAGATCGACTCCGGCGAAACCGGCATTCGGCGGAACTCTGGTTCCCGGAACCACTCTGATAGAGAGATAGCGCACGTGGCGCCGCAGCGGGAAAACTGATTTTGAGAGCGAAGATACGCAGTCTCATCAGCGGAGCACTGTTTGCTGTGCTAGCGGCCGGCTGCGGCTCGAATGTGACGCTTGACCCGCCAACCATCCCTACCCCGCTGATCAACAAAATGCCGCTATCGGTCGCGATTCGCATTCCCGCCGAGTTCGAACATTTCGTGCACGAGGACGAAGTCCTCGGCCGCGAGAAATGGACGATCGATCTCGGCAGGTCCAACGCGGCGTTGTTTACGCAACTGTTCGGGTTCATGTTCGAGGAAGTCACGATTCTCGGGCCCGACGACGACGCCGGCGTACTCTCGATCGATGCCTTGATCGAGCCCAGTATCGACGCCTTCGAGTTTTCGGTGCCGAGTCAGAGCAGGACCGAAACCTATGCGGTGTGGATCAGGTACCGGTTGAAAGTCTACGACAACGCCGGCGACATGTTCGCGAACCTGCCGATCAGCGCTTACGGCAAAAGTGAGCAAACCGGCCTCACCGGTGCAGAACCCTTGAAACGCGCTGCGGTTCTGGCCATGCGCGATGCCGCGGCACTGATGATCATGAATCTCGACAAGTCTACGCGCATTTCTTCACTGAAAGACCGGCCCGCGGCCGTAGTATCTTCGGGGGCGGGATTGGAATCCGAAGCCAAGGCCGAGGAGGAACCGGAAACGGAGGCAGTTGCGGAAGAGCAACCAGCACCAGCGCCGCAACGACGCGAAGTTGTTTTGCCGCCCCCCGGACCCGCCAGCGGCCCGGCTGAGCTGTCGATGGGGCCGGATGAAGGCGTAGGATCGGGCAATGCCGTGGAGGGAAGCGACGATGAGTAGATTCGTTCAATGCAGCAGCAGGACGCTCATTGTCAGCGTTGCGTGCCTGGTTCAGAGCGCTTGCATCACGTCACGGGTCGAGGATGCCCGTGAGGGAATGACAGGCATCGAGTCCGACGAATCGGTGGTTATCCTCGCGAAAAGTTATCACCTTGGAAACGAGACCGAGGATAAGTACATCAATTGCATCGAGGACGCCCTCGCTCGTGGCTCCAAGGGCTTGCGTGTTATTCCTCACAAGCAGTTCGTGGATTCCCTGTTCCCTTGGTTCGAGCCGAGAACCGCGCCTGCTGAAACCAAGGGTCTGCCCAAACTCATGCAGCGGCCCGGTGTTGCAGAGCGCATCGCAGATCAGAAGGTGCGCTATATCATCTGGCTGGATGGCGACACCGACCGGGTCGCCGGTGGTGGCAGCCTGTCTTGCGCCGCGGGCCCCGGTGGTGGTGGCTGCTTCGGTTTTGCGTGGTGGCAGAACGACGCCGATTACAACGCGCAGGTCTGGGACTTGAAGGGGCTCGAGTCCGCCGGATCCGTGACAGCCGACGTCAGCGGTACCTCGTTCCTGCCGGCACTGGTCGTGCCTATTCCGCTGATCGCCCGTGCCAGGGCGGCCGCTTGCAAGGGCCTGGCGCAACAACTGCGTGCTTTCATCGTGGACGACCCCGGCGTTTGATGCCGCTGGCAATCCGCACCCGGTCTACCTTGGCCGCCCTGCCCGGATGAACGCACGCCGGTAATAGTCCGATGACAGTGACTCGACGGACACCGTCTTGCCGCTGGAGGGCGCATGTACGAAGCGGCTGTCGCCAATGTACATACCGACGTGCGACATCTTGCCGTCGAATCGAAAGAACAACAGATCTCCTACACGAATATCATCGTTATCGACGGCCGAGGTTGCATTCCAAAGTTGAGTCGTAGTTCTTGGCACGGCCTTGCCCGCGCGCTGGTAGGAGTAGTGCACGAGTCCGCTGCAGTCGAAACCGCTTGGCGTATTACCGCCGTAACGATACGGTACGCCGACCTGGCGCAAGGCAATTGATGCGGCCTGCCGGGCTACCGAGGTCGGGGGTTGTGTGCCCGTATCCGCACTTGCCGGCGGTGACTTGACCGCCGGTTGCCCGGCACAGGCCGACAGACTGGCTGCGACGATGATGGTGAACACCAAACGGCTGGCCATGCGGTCGGACTGGGATATCATAGTCAATACTCTGATCGGCGTTACCAGTGAGGATACGCCCGGGAGCCCCGATAGCGTATGAACTGTATCTCACGCCGAAAAATTCCTGCAAAAACACAGTCGCGCCGTCCAATCGACGGTGTCCGGCGGTGGCTGTCTTTTGTCGCGGTCTCGCTGGTTGTCGCTTGCGGCGGCTCGGTAACCGAGACGGCGGCCGCGAACGACAGCAAGGAGTACGAGACGGAATACAACGTCCATCCGGATCCGAAAGACGGCCATATTGAGGTCGAGTTCGTTTTGCGGCAGAAAAGGCACTTGTTGCGCGAAGTTCGATTCAACATCAGGGAGTCGCGGTTCGACAGATTCGAAGGCGACGGCGAGTTGATTCGGGATGAGGACGTTCTGCGCTGGCTGCCCCCTGTCGGCGGCGGCACCTTGCACTGGCGAGCCAAGGTCGCCAGTCAACGCAACGGAGACGGCTATGACGCGTGGCTCGGAGAGCAATGGGGACTGTTTCGCGCCGAGGACATCATTCCGCGAGCCGCCACCCGGACGCTAAAGGGGGCGACAGCCAAAACCAGTCTCACATTCGAGTTACCGACCACCTGGTCGGTCGTTACTCAGTACGCCGAGCAGGATGGTGTTTTTTCGGTCGATCATGCGCACAGGCGATTCAGTCAGCCCGCCGGCTGGATCGTCATGGGCAAACTTGGCGTCCGACGCGATCGAATTGCGGGAATACGTGTCGCGGTTGCAGCACCCATGGACCATGATGTCAGACGTCTCGACATGCTTGCACTACTCAACTGGACACTTCCGGAACTCGTACGCATCGTGCCGGATTTGCCAGCCAGATTGACCATCGTCAGTGCCGGCGACCCGATGTGGCACGGTGGTTTGTCTGCTCCGGAATCGTTATACATCCATGCACAGCGGCCGCTGATCAGCGAGAACGGCACGAGCACCTTGTTGCACGAAGTCATGCATATTGCGCTCGGACTGCACACCACGGACGGTAACGACTGGATAATCGAAGGACTGGCGGAATATTTCAGTTTGGAGCTGTTGCATCGCAGTGGCACGCTCTCGCCTTCACGGCATGAACGTGCGAAAAGTGCGCAGCAGGAATGGTCGCAATCCTCGACACGTCTGTGCGGTGGCCGCTCGAGCGGAGCCACGACCGCTCGTGCCGTTGCGATATTTATCGCACTCGATGAGGAACTACGGCTAAAGTCGGACGGTAAACACGATCTCGACGACCTGGTCGGCGGATTGCTCGCCGCCGATAACGATATCGATGTCGATCTTCTCGACGCGCTAGCACACAAACTCATCGGCGAAAATCCGAACGCGCTGCACATCGACAAGCTACCAGGTTGCCGTAAGATAGCCCCTGCCAGCAACCAGCCGTAGACATCGGGATGGATCGACGCCAAGACCTGGAAATCATATTGCGTTCGCGCACGCCGATTATTGTTATCGAATCGCGCGATGAATCGAGGGTCCTGAGGCTGCTGCAATCGATAACGATTCAGTCAGCGAGTAATGAATACCTGCCGTTGTTCCGCTGGACCGTTACAGATGGTCTGCAACGCCTGGATATCGATTTGGCGCCACAGCTTTTGAACTCGGAACCCACGGACGTGTTGAGGCATATTCGCGCGGTCTCCAAACCCGGCATTTACGTGCTACTCGACTTCCATCCGTTCCTAGAAGACCCGATGCATGTCAGGTTGATCAAGGACATATGCATCAACTATCGAAACGTCGCGCGGCAACTCGTACTAATCAGCCACAAAGTGACCTTGCCGCACGAGTTGGAAGCCTTTAGTGCCCGCGTCGATATGGCCTTGCCAAACGAGCAAGAACGCAAGCGCATTATCGAAGGGGTGGCTGATGAATACTCTCGCGAAAATTCCGGCGCCAAGGTGCAGGTTGACCCCAGGGCATACAAACTCCTGGTGCGAAATCTGGCCGGGCTGACCTATAGCGACACGGAACGACTGGCGCGAAACGCAATCTATGTCGACGGCGCAATAACCCGGAGTGATTTGCCCGGCGTCATGCAGGCCAAGTATGAATTGCTGAACCGCGGCGGGGCATTGCAGTTCGAATACGATACAGCACGGTTCAGCGATGTTGGCGGACTAACGAGACTGAAGACCTGGCTGTCGCAACGCAAATCGGCCTTCCGGCGTGACGAAGACGCTGCACATCTCGACCCCCCGAAAGGTATTCTCCTCATTGGTATTCAGGGTTGTGGCAAAAGTCTCGCGGCCAAAGCAACTGCGGGTATTTTTGGCGCGCCGCTGTTGCGTCTCGATTTCGGCGCGTTGTACGATAAATACCACGGCGAAACCGAGCGCAAGTTACGTGAGTCGCTCAAGACCGCCGAGGTAATGTCCCCGTGCGTTTTGTGGATCGACGAGATCGAAAAAGGCATCGCGGGCCGTGGCGGCGAAACAGGGACAACGCAGCGAGTACTCGGCACATTTCTCACCTGGATGGCAGAGAGAACCTCCCCCGTGTTCATCGTCGCAACTGCCAACGATATCTCTGCGCTGCCGCCGGAACTCGTACGTAAGGGTCGTTTTGACGAGATTTTCTTCGTCGACCTTCCCGGCCTCAAGGTCCGCGCATCGATACTTGCCATCCATTTGACGAACCGCGAACAACGTCTGGGCAACTTCGACATTGAGGCTCTTGCGACAGCTATGGACGGCTTCTCCGGTGCCGAGATAGAACAGGCTGTAGTTTCCGGCCTGTATGCAGCACATGCGATGCGGAAACCTCTTGGGTCTGCACATATCCTGACAGAGATAGAGCAAACCAAACCTCTGTCCATTGTTATGCAAGAGCGCGTCACTGCGTTGCGAGAATGGGCTGACGGACGCACCGTGCCCTGCGACTGAGCCTTGATTTAACGTAATCTGCAATTTCAATTAGGGCGCTGCGGCGCATCCTCGTGTTAATATGCGCACATGGCTAATGAGAATAAAAACATAAAAAAATTAGTCTCTGACGACGTTGATCGCACCGCGGAACTTGAGGCGCCTACATGGCGCAACGCCGCAGATGAGCAGGACGGTGATGCAGCCGAGTCGCGCTCAAATACCTTCGACTTTGGCCCCTCTGATTTGGGTGATGAAGACCAGGACGCCGCGATCGAGAATCTGAAGACCGATCTGCGATCCCGGGCAGAGACGATCGACCGGCTGCAATTCGACATTGAACGGCTGCGCTCCAGAAGGCTCGGGCTCGAGGCAGAAGTCAAAGCTCGCGGGGCACACACTCGCCAACTCGCGGAGCAAATTGACTCGCTCACATCCGCGCTTCGCGAGACAAACCAGTCGAACCGGGAACTCAGCGGGCAACTTGACTCAATCTATAAACAACACGAGCAGGAGATTCGCACCTTGCGATTCGAGTTGGGCGAAGCTACGGAGACGGTCGCACAACATGAGTTGATCAGCGAGCAGCTCGCCTCGGATCTCGTCGACACGCGTGGATTCAAAGTCGAGCTGGAGCGAATGCTGACTGAGAGCGAAAGCAAGAACCAGTCGGAGGTTACGGAACTCGAAAGTGAAGTCAGGCGGCTTAACGAGATTCTGGCAGTTCATGAGGGAGAGCTTGCAACCAAGAGCGAAGCAATCAATCGCTTGATAGACCAGCTCTCCAGCAAATCTCGTGAACCGGAGCCGATCAGTGAACTCGAAGCCGTCATTCATGAAATCGACAATCACCTTTCCAGCCGCACCGTCGAACCGCGGAGCCTCGACAGGGAACGCGTCAGCCGCGTGCTGATTGGTACGATCGATAATCAGGAGTTGCGATTCCCGTTATTCAAAGATCGCCTGACTATCGGTCGGACACAGCAAAACGACATTCAGATTCCCGTGCCCTACATCAGCAGGCGGCATGCCGTCGTGGTGACCGAAGGCGATGTCACACGCGTCATCGACTGGGGCAGCAAAAACGGGGTTTATGTCAACTCGAGCCGCGTGACCGAGTATTTCCTTGCGAGCGGAGACATCGTGACAATCGGCACGGCCGAGTTTCGTTATGAGGAGCGAGCCAAGCGAGACACCTGATCTGGTGCGTCAGTCTGCAATCTGATCTGTGAGGACAGTCACGGACATTTGCCCGTTCCGGGCGTAGGCTGAGATTCGAATCCAGGGATCAGGAAACACATCAATGCTGAGTAGCGCGGCGCCGAAGCCGGTAACTCTGACCGAAACACAGCAGGTCACCCGCAAAACCGGGTCGTTGGTGTCACGCAAGATCTGGCTGCCGAAAGTTTTCTACGACGCACTACCCTACTTCTACCTGACTGCCGGGTTCGCTGCGTTTTTCGCCACCCTGTATATCAGCGAATGGTTCTGGGTGCTCCCACATTATCTGTTGTTCTCTGCGGCCTGCCTGCATCTTGGCGTGCTTGTCCTGCGGCGTCGTAAGAAGTCATAGCATCCGGTCGTCGCCGTCAAGCGCTGATCCGAAAAATCACATTTCCACACTACCTTCCAGGGTTGACCTGCAACTGGTGCTGGGCAACGATGAGCGCTTAGGCGAACGGAAGAAGCAATTGAACGGCAAGCGAGAATCGACCATCAAGGTGATTCGCAAAGAGGCGGGACTCTTCATCGGGCTCCTGTTTGTCGGCCTCGTATTGTTGCCGATCGCTGTCTACAGCGTCGGCCAGAATATATTCGGCGACTATGGCGGTCATGGATACGGCCAGTTTTTTGCCACGTTAAGCGGCAGAATCCGCGACGGCGACGCGGTCGCCTGGTTCCTGGTACTTTCCCCGTACCTCGGCTGGCAGACTTTGCGCCTGATGGCATTGGGTTGGCGACTGACGGCGAGACCAAATACGCCGCGGTCCTGAACCCGCAACGATCGAGCAGATTGTGACCCGGTTCACATTTACTCGTCGATGAATCGGTTATTAAGAGCGGATGCGGGCGACTTATGTCAATAAGTCGCATTCCACCTTGCCGCGAAGCCTATATTTGTGCGACGGGGCATCATTGGCAATCTAGAATCGGGACGGAAATAAACTCAATGCTCAGGCGCTTGATCAACTGGTTCAAAGGCGACTCTGCACCATCACGGAACACGGTGACACAGCACGGTCGCCGCGCAACCGCGCACGCCGCGGTGAAATCGGCCTCTGAACATCCTGAACAATGGAACCCAGGGGCCACATCCGTACACGTCAATCCCCAGTTCGATGGCCATGTCGAAAGTCGCGGTCCGGGCAAGAATGTACTGGTTAGAAACAAATACGTTCGTGAGGACACCGGTACCCACGAAACGCTGAAGATCATCGACGACACGGTCATCGAGTCCGACGACGAAGACGGAATTGATCCCTACAACTCAGGCGAATTCGACCGCTCGAAGAACTGGAACCAGCGCTTCCGCAAATGAACAGGCAATCAGTGCGATTGCATTACCCGATCCTTTTTTGACCAGCCATGCTCGCATGGTAGTCTGCGCTGCCTTGGCACATTTGGAGTTCAGCGATGGGTCTGCGGGTTACCTTCGACCTTGACGACGATGACCTGAAACATTTCCGGCTGATCATGCAGGAAACCAGGTCGGCTGCCGCCCGTATCGCACCTGAGGACATCGTCGCGGCCGCTGAGGAGCTGCTCACCGCCGTTGGCCCGGCCGGTGCGCCGGCCTTTATCATGGAGCGTCTGCAAAAACTCCGGATGTTGATCGACATGCTGTCAGACATCGATTGGCGCCTGCCACACCGGGACGCAAGCCGGGTTCTGAATGCCCTCGCCTATTTCGCGGAGCCCGAGGACCTGATCCCGGATCACATACCCGGACTCGGCTTTCTGGACGACGCAATCATGATCGAACTGATCGTTCGCGAATTGAAACACGAAATAGAGGCCTACCAGGACTTTTGTGACTATCGCAAAGGCATGCGCGCAGAGCATGGTCGATCGGTCCAGGTGAGCCGTGAGCAATGGCTCGAAAACCGCCGCAACGAACTCCAATCACGCATGCGGCGGCGCAAACGCAGCAGCCACACAAGCGTGCGGCCGGTGAATTTGTTCAAATGACGACCGTCAGGGCCAGTAGTACCAGGCAGTCCCGGCCAGGCCCAGCCACATTAGTCCCTGTGCCCAGAACCGTGCCCAATGCCGGATAATCAGGGAATAGAAACTCCCGGCCGATATGGTGGTCATACCGAGGAAGATCATCGTACTGATCAGCAAGGGCCGGAATTCATGCTGTAAGCGCGGGTGCTCGTCAGCCAACACCAGGAACACGACGAGCACCAGCATCAGGCTGACCGAAATGGACAGGCAGGAACCCAGCAGAATGCCGGAAATCATCGTCAAAGGACGCATGCAGGAGTTTCCGCAGCGGTATACATAACGCTCTGTGCGTGATTTTATGCAAAATATGCCCTTGATCGCAGGGCCTCGGGCATCTAGCCTAGCCTACAGCGCTGCTGTGAAACAATGTCAATGGAACCATGGAGATAGTTTTGAGTAGATACGAAACCCGCCGCCGCCTGATAGCCGGCACCTTGCTGAGCATTTTGGCTCTGTCGGTACAGGCAACTACAAACGACGTGGCGGAAACGCTGCAACCAGATCCGCGCCATGAGAGTGTCGGCGAGCTGGTCACCGAATTTATTCAAAGATCCCATTATCTGCACATCTCGGTAGACGACGAGCTCTCGTCTCGTGTCATGGATCGCTACATCGAGGCCCTCGACGGTAATCGGATGTATTTGCTCGGGAGCGATGTCGAGTTTTTCGAGAATTACCGCTACCAACTTGACGATATCGTCAGGAGCAAGCCACTCGATCCGATATACGAGATGTTCAGTATCTATCAGACACGTGTCCGGGAGCGTCTCGAATTTGCACTCACACAGCTCGACATCGAGCCGGATTTCACGGTTGTGGAGGACTACCAGTTCGACCGCTCCGAGGATGAGTGGGCTGTGACCACGGCGGATCTGGACGACATATGGCGCAAGCGCGTCAAGAACGACGTGTTGCGGTTGACGCTCGCCGAAAAGACATGGGAAGAGTCGCAGGAGCTGCTGAGGAAACGTTACAAGCGCTATCTGAAACGTATTGACCAGGTTAACGGTGACGACGTTTTCGAGACCTTCATGAACGCGTTCGCGCACACTCTTGACCCTCACTCGAGCTATCTGTCGCCTCGCAACTCCGAGGAATACCGAATTCAGATGAGTCTTTCCTATTTCGGGATCGGCGCATCATTGCAGCTTGAAGAAGACTACGTACAGATCGTCACGATTATTCCCGGCGGGCCCGCTGCGATTGACGGCAAATTGAAACCCAATGACCGAATTACCGGCGTTGCGCAGGGACCTGAAGGCGACATGGTAGATGTCGTCGGCTGGCGGCTCGACGACGTGGTCGATCTCATTCGCGGCCCCGCGGACACGATCGTCAAACTGCAGATCATTCCGGCAGGTGCCCTCCCCGGCAGTAGCGAAAAAACCATCGCACTGACCCGTGACCAGGTAAAACTGGAAGAGCAGGCCGCCAAAAGCGACGTAATAACCATACCCCGTGACGGCCGCGAATGGCATATCGGGGTTATCGAGGTACCGAGTTTCTATCGCGACTACCGCGCACTCAGTAACGGTGACAAGAATTACACGAGCACGACGAAAGACGTCAAAAGACTGATCCTCGAGCTCGAGGAACAGGGTATTGATGGTCTTGTACTCGACTTGCGCGGTAATGGCGGTGGCCACCTGACCGAAGCGACAGCGCTGTCCGGCCTTTTCATCGACAACGGGCCCGTCGTGCAGCTGCGTAACTCCAGCGGCCGTATTAGTCGTCTCGACGACCCGGATCCGGTTGCACGAGTGGCCTACAACGGGCCCCTCGCGGTGCTCGTCGATCGCTTTAGCGCTTCAGCGTCCGAGATTTTCGCCGCAGCCATCCAAGATTACGCCAGAGGCGTCATTGTCGGCCAGCAGACCTTCGGTAAAGGCACCGTACAGAATCTATATTCGCTCGATCAGTACCTGAAGCCTGAAGATGGTCCGGGGTACGGCCAGTTGACGTTGACGATCGGTAAGTACTACCGCGTTACCGGGGAGAGCACTCAGCACCGTGGTGTCGACCCGGATGTCGTCCTGCCGTCGCTGATCGACACCGAGGAATTCGGCGAAAGCGTCCGGGATAGCGCATTGCCATGGGATACGATTCAGACGACGCGTTTTCGTGCCGGAGATCCTTTGGACAGCACGATCGAGTCCTTGACCGCCAGTCAGCTGGAGCGCGCCAAAAGCGATCCGAATTTCCAATACCTGATCGATCGCAGCCGGGAGGCCGAAGAGGTCCGCGCACGCACGACCGTGTCGCTCAACTACGAGGCTCGACTCGAGGAACGTGAGGAACAAATGGCGCGAGAACTCGCACGCGAAAACGAGCGCCGTATGGCGCTGAATCTCGAGCCCATTGAAAGCCTCGAGGATCTCGCCGACGAGGACTTGCCGGACGTACTGCTCGACCAGGCGGCCGGTATCGCGACCGACCTCGCGGAACTGCGTCAAGTGGAGGCAACACCCGCCCAGACGGCCCAGATCAAGCCGTGAGAACCGCGGCTTGCGCCGCCGATGCACGGTGTTATACTCGACTATAACACTTGGCGGGCAACTCCCCGGAGGTGACCTTGGCATCACGGCTGACACTACGCAGCACTGACATAATCAGTGGCCTGAGCGCGCTGGCGCTTCTGGCCATCGGTGGTGCCTGGACGAACACCGCTTTTGCCTCTACTGGCGCTGATGCGCGCTGCGACCAGTCGGTCGACTTACCGCGACTGCTCGACATTCCCGCTGAAAAACTCACCATCGAGGTCGTCGATCACGGTACCTCAAGGGCGGTAGCCGTCGGTGAACTATCGGTCGATGATCTGATTGTCGGGGACGATGCTGCCAATCCACTCGACATCAGGCCGCGCGTCGACGTCTTGCTGCGCAAGATTTTCGATGAACCCCAGTTGGGCACGCTGCAGGCCCCACAAGCCGAAGACGTCGATGCACGACATGTACCGCTAGCTGTCGACAAAACCGAGAATGGTGAGGAAGCCGCTGCAACGGTCGATAGTGGCGACGGCAGCGACAGAGCAACGGCCCTGCCCGGGGTCAGCGACGATGATTTGATGCGCTTCAAACAACAGATGTACCGCACGGACATCTGACCGCGCCACACTGCCGCATCTAGCGGCTCAGCACTTTCGACAAATCCCAGTAATTCTCGCCAAGGAGATTGGCGTCTTTTTCCCTGACGACACCGTTCGCGTCTATCGCGAACACGGTCGCTACGGTGCCGGCGAGGGGCACGACATCGTCGTCAGTCTTGAACACCGCGTGCTCGGCAATCAGCCCGGAGCGACGTTGTAGCACGTCAGCGAAGTCCGCGACCTTGTCCATCGAGTCGACGCGGCTCAGGATGAGTTCCAGTAGAACGTCACATTCATGCTTGTTGCCATAGTTGATCGCCCCAACGCTCTTGTCGCCCGACTCTTTGACCAGGGAAACGAGCGTGTCATCACGAAAGTGCAGATAGAGCTGTTGGGCGAACGAAATAATCATGAAATTGAGCGATCGTTTCGCCGCGATGCCGAGACCTTCAGTATCTGGCGATGGGCGATTCTGGATCCCATCCAGTTCCTTTAGCAACTCCTGCTCTTCCTGCTGTGCGGCCGCGACTCGCGCCGACAGATCGTCGAGATCACCCGACGCGCCACGGCCCTTGAAGACTTTAGCGATACCGCTCATCCCATCCAGCTTGTGGCGCTCGGACTGCAACTGATCCTCAAGCATTTGCACTTGCATTCGGTGCTCGCCGATCTGCTGCTGAACCGCCGCAGCTTCTTCGTCGCGCTCCTCATGCCATGTCGATAGCTGACCGTCCTGCTGACGGCGTTCTCGCTGCTGCTTCAATTGCTCCGCGAATTTCGCCACCTTGCCCTGGCAGCGTCTGTTGAGTGTCCGCAACTGATAGAAAACGACAACCGTGTGCACCCATTCCGGGTCCACCAGCAGGCTCTCGAGGTGCTCCAGCTTTTGTGTTATTCGCGCTGTCGCTCCCTGCTGCTCTTTGATGCGCTTTTGCAGGCGAAACTGTTCTTTTCGAAGCTCTGCGTAACCCTTTTTTAGCTCCGCACGATTCTTGAAGAGCTCGACGAGTTTTTCGTTTTCGTCGCCCTTCTCGTTCGTAGTTCCGAAAATTGCCGTACGGCTGGTCACATCGCGCCTCTTTACATAACTCAAGCCGCTGGCAGGCCACCGCGGCAGAGGTGAGGCCGCATGATGACAATTGTGGGGTCGGCAAACTTGGACATAATCGACAGTTTCGACAACTGTCCGCGCAGGGTTTCAGCGCTCGAGAATCAGGTGCCCCTGGTCTGTGAGGTACTCGAGCCATTTGTTAAGTACAACGTTGCGCATCCAGCGTGCATCGATTTCGCGACGATTGGCGCGAAACAAGCGTCGTACCTCGGCGTGCCGGTGGTTGCCACCCAGACTCATCGCTTCGGCCAGCCGCCCGTCGAGGTACGCCCGTACCTGCATGTCAGGATCGGCCTGGCGGCCCTCATCAGTGTCGAAATGATAGGTCAGCGACATTGTAATCGTGTAACGACATCGTTCAAGCACGTCAACGAACAGCTCGCAATCTCCCGCGACCCTGGAACGGAAGCAACCGTCGAGACGGGCGAATTCTGGAATCACATGCAACAGTCGGAGGTAGTTGCTCTCGTACAAAGCCATCAGACCAACGAAGCTTCGTGGTCTGACTATCGTCTCCGGCACCAATCTCGAGTCGAGCAACATGCAGCCAATATAGCACAGCGATTTACCGCTTAAAGGCAAGCAAATATCGTTCCAAGACGGCCGTCACAAAGTTGAAAATCAGGCTCGAACTCGACGCTCGACACCGGTACTATCGAGTATCCTGCTCGCGATTTCCTCAATCGAGAATTCCGTCGTATCCACGTTCGGAATACCATAGCGTTTGAACAGCTTTTCCGATTCACGAAGCTCGAATCGCACTTGCTGCGCGCTCGAGTACCTGCCGAGTGGACGGCGTTCCTTGCGAATATGTCGCAATCGTTGCGGAGCGATCGTGAGCCCGAAGAGTTTGTGTTTTTGCTCCACGAGTATGTCGGGCAGCTTGCCGCTTTCGAATTCCTCGTCCGCCAACGGGAAGTTTGCTGCATACACGCCGTACTGCAGCGCAAGGTACAGACAGGTGGGCGTTTTCCCCGAGCGTGATACTCCGACGAGTATGACGTCCGCCATTTCGTAGTTGCGACTGATTCCGCCATCATCGTTTGCAAGAGCGAAGTTTGTCGCTTCGATTCGCCTCATATACGCCTCGATATCGCTC
>Ga0255054_10000628_pt1 | contig 20796 bp, 16 predicted proteins | sample JV7_2_23_MG_FD_188634 | JGI IMG/M metagenome (GOLD analysis project Ga0255054, IMG submission 188634) | Seawater microbial communities from Jervis Inlet, British Columbia, Canada - JV7_2_23 | ecosystem: Environmental > Aquatic > Marine > Inlet | place: Canada: British Columbia | collected...
GCTCGCCACCGCCAGCTGTCGATCACCTGGCACACGTTCGACCTCGAGCAGATCGACAAGGAGACGAGGGCGCTGCTGGCCTTGCTGAAGGAAAAGCGCGACGAGCTCCGCAAGAAGAGCCAGCAGAAGAAGGAGCGCTAGCCCAACTTCCGCAGTTCAAGGCTCGGTTGCCAGGTTTTCCAGCCACGTCCGGTCCGAGCTCGGCACTCCACTCCCGCCCCAGGCGAGGGGCTGCAGAGTCGCTCGGGGAGTCACAGACCGCTTGCTTTTCGCCGCATTCATCGGGGTGATACGCTTGCGATCCGATCCATGAACCACCCGTTGCCGAAACGCATCAACGAGCTGGACTGGCGCCGGATCCGAGCCGACCTGGACGCTCACGGCCACGCCACGGCAGGACCGATCTTCGACGCGGCGGAGTGCCGCACACTGGCCGGGCTCTGGGACAGCGCGCGCTTTCGTTCGGAGATCGAGATGGGGCCGCGCCGCTACGGCGAAGGTGTCTACCGCTACTTCGCCGCGCCCCTGCCCGCGCCCGTGCGCACGCTGCGCCAGCAGCTCTACGCGCGCCTGGCACCCATCGCCAACGACTGGTGGCGACGCCTGGGGCGCGAGCCGGCCTTCCCCGCGCGCCTACGTCCGTTCCTGTCCCAGTGCCACGAAGCCGGCCAACCGCGCCCGACGCCGCTGCTGCTGCGCTACGAACGCGGCGGCTACAACTGCCTCCATCAGGATCGCTACGGGCGCGTCGCGTTCCCCCTACAGGCGGCGGTGCTGCTCTCGCGGCCAGGCCGCGACTTCGAGGGCGGCGAGTTCCTGCTGGTGGAGCAGCGCCCGCGCGCACAGTCGCGCGGCGACGCGATCGGGCTCCGCCAGGGCGAGATGATCCTGTTCCCCAACGCCGAACGGCCCGTGGAGGGCGCACGCGGCCCCTATCGCGCAGCGGTGCGCCACGGGGTGAGCCGCGTCCGGGCGGGCAAGCGCTGCACCCTGGGCATCATCTTCCACGACGCGGAGTAGGAGCCGCCTCCCGCTCCAGCACGCGGATCCGCGGGTTGAGCCAGGAGTAGGGCGACGGAAACCAGCGCTCGAGCGGCGAGTGCCCCGTGCCTTCCCACACCAGGCGCCAGCCGGCGGGATCGCGCCAGTGACCCCGGGGCGACGCCGAGCTGACCAGTAGCCGGTCCGGCGAGAGCCGCGCCAGCCCTGCGGCGCAGTCCTCGTCGTGGGGCACCCACTCGATGAGGATGCCCTGGCGATCCAGGCGCGGCAGATCTACCGGCGCGCTGCAGGAAGCGACGCGCAGGGCCGTGTCGAAGGAGGACGCGAACCACGCCTCGGCGGTGTAGCGGCCGTCGCGCACCAGGAGCCCGTCGATGTGGACCGAGTAGAGCAGGCCGTGGAGAAGCGCGCCCGCAACCACGGCGCCGCCCGCCGTCCGCCCCCGCGGCAGCCGGAGCAGATGCGCACCCAGCCAGCCGCCGAAGACCGCGGCCACCACCACCACCGGGAGCAGGATGCGCTCGGCCGCGAAGGCCGAGAGCACCACCGACACCAGCAGGTAGGAGACGATGGGGATCCAGAGCAGCGCCACGCGCCGCCGCAGCCCCAGCGCGCCGACGCCTCCGGCGACACAGAGCAGCGCGATCGGCGCCCCCGTTCCCGACACCCAGGACTCGGCGATCCGCCGGGCCGTGTGCAGCAGGCCGGGCGAGCTCCCGCGCTCGCCCTGGATGAACTCACCGGTGGGCAGCCAGAAGCGCCAGTGATCGAGGAAGCCCTCGAAGTTGAACAGCACGTTCTGCACGGCGCCGTACACCACCAGCAGCACGCCCAGCAGCGTAAGCAGGTTGCGGTCGAAGAGCCGTCCGCCGCGGCGCAAGTGGACCGCCAGCAGCCCCAGGCCGGTCCCGAGGTAGGCGCCGAGGATGGGATCCTTGGTGGTCAGCGCGCAGGCGGAAAAGAGGCCGAAGAGCGCATAGTCGCGCCGCACCGCGCGGCGTGCAATTCGCGCGGCGAAGAGCAGCGAGCCCGTGAACCAGAACGTCACCGGAACATCCAGATTTCCCAGGTGTGCGTAGAGCACCAGCACCGAGGTGACCGCCGCCAGGGCGGCCGCCAGACGCGCCGCCAGGCGATCGCCGGTCAGCTCGCGGGCCAGGGCATACACGAAGGCGATGCAGCCCAGGGCCATGGCCGCCGAAAGCAGCCGCGTCAGCAGCATCAGGACCGTGGGCGCAGCGTGGGCGTCGCTGAAGCAGCCTTCCCAAGGCTCGATGGTGGGCAGGCAGTCGACCTTCAGGCCTCCCGTGGCCGCCAGCCACGCCAGGTACGGTGCGTACAGGGCCAGGGAGAGGAACCAGTGCAGGTAGGGGTACTTGTTCCAGGACTCGAACCAGCGCCAGGGAAGCGACAGCGGCTTCCAGGGAGAGAGGTCGTCGATCGACCAGGAGATGTTCCAGGGCAGGCCCCAGTCGATCCCCACGCCGTACAGCACTGCGGCCAGGACGAGGAGACCGACGAGAACGCGATCCCTCAAACCACGCCCTTCCCCGCCAGCCGCTCCAGGTCCGCCGCATCGACCCCGATCTCGGCGAAGATCTCGGCGTTGTGTTGGCCCAGGTCCGGCGCCAGGGCGCGCTCCCGTGGCTCGGCGCCCGAGAAACGCAGTGGGTTGCCGTGGAAGACCACCTCGCCCACGGTCGGGTGGGGATGCCGCTCGATCATGCCGCGGGCCCGAAGCTGCGGATCCTCCACCAGCTCGTCGGGGCGCGCGACGCGCGCACAGGGCACGTCGGCGCCATCGGGGCCCAACGCGGCCAGCACCTGCTCGCAGCTCCGCTCGCGAATCCAGTCGCCCAAGATGCCGTTGATCTCACCGCGCCGGGCCGAGCGTCCGCGATGGCTGCGAAAGCGCTCGTCGCTCGCGAGCTCCGGGCGATCGAGCGCCTGGCACAGCCGCCGGAAGAGCTTGTTGCTGGCGGTGCCCACCACGACCCAGCCGTCGCGCGCTTCGAAGCAGTCGTAGGGCGCGGTGAAGGGGTGCTGGTTGCCGGTGCGCTCGGCCTCGACGCCCAACCCCTGAGCGATGGTGACCCAGGAGTCGGTGACGGCGAACATGGCGTCCTGGTTCGACAGGTCCAGGACGCGCCCGCGACCGCTGTTGTCGCGATCCCGCAGGCCGGCCAGGAGGCCGAGCCCCAGGTAGAGACCGCCGACGAAGTCGGCCAGCGCGCCGCCGCCCCGCACCGGCGGGCCGTCGGGGAAGCCGGTCATGGCCAGGAACCCGCCCGTGGCCTGGGCCACGATGTCATACGAGGCCTGCCCGGCGCGTGGCCCCGTTGCGCCGAAGCCCGACAGCGAGGCCACCACCAGGCGCGGGTTGTGGGCGTGCAGGACGTCGGCGCCCAGGCCGATGCGCTCCAGGTAGCCGGCGCGAAAGTTCTCCACCACCGCGTCGGCGCGCTCGCACAGGCGCAGGAACAGCTCGCGCCCCTCGGCGTCGCGCAGGTCCAGGGTGATGGAACGCTTGCCGCGGTTGGTGTTCTGGAACGAGAGCGAGGTCTGGCCCTTCTGCGAGGGCCCGTAGCGGTAGTCGTCGCCGGTGCCCGGCCGCTCGACCTTGATGACGTCGGCGCCCAGGTCAGCCAGGACCGCGGTGGCGAAGGGGCCCGCCACCACGCGCGTCAGATCCAGGATGCGGATGTCTTCGAGCAGACGGCCGGCCACAGAGTAACGCTAGCCGTGGCTGGCCACGATCACCCCCATCGCGATCAAGCTCAGCACCTGGACCGTGAAGAAGGTGAAGCGCACCAGGACTGCGTGGCCGCCGCCGGATGCCACGTGGGTCAGAGACTGACCCACGCGCGCCGCCACGATCGCCACGGCCAGCCGGTCGACCCAGTCGTTGTCCACGCCGAGGACGGCGCCGGTCAGGACCACGGCCGCGAACAGGGGCAGGAACTCCACGCAGTTCAGATGGGCGCGGTTCAGGCGCCAGTAGCGCCCGCCGCCGTGGGGCACGCCGGCGGGGAAGTCGCCGGGCCGCGCCGCGCCGGTCTGCACGCGCCAGACCCGCAGCGCCCCCACCGAGAGCAGCAGCGCGACGGTCCACGCCACGAACAGCAGCAGGCACGTGAGCGACGGGCTCACGGCCGCAGCTTAGAGCTGGACGACCGCGACGATGGCGACCACCGACAGCACCGCAGCCCCCGCGTAGAGGAGCGGCGCCACGGCGCCGTCGCGCTCGTAGCCGCCCAGGTCGATGGAGAAGTGGCGCAGGTGATTGGCCGCGTTCCACAGAGGAAGGGCAATCAGCGCCAGCAGCAGCAGCCGCCCGATGGGGTTGCTGGCCAGGGCGTGGACGCGCTCAAAGGCCAGGGCGCCCTCGGGCACCCAGCCCAGGGGCTGCGCGATCCCGAACGTGAATACCCACGCCGGCAGCAGCAGCGAGCCCACCATGAAGCCCGCTCCGAAGAGAACCCAGATGAACGGTTCGATCTTCTCGATCAGCGTTTTCACGGGAAGACCCCCCAGAGCACGATGATCACCAGCGCGCTGGCGCCCAGCCAGAGGACGCCCATCAGGGGCGGAATCGCCTCCGCCGCCGGCGGGCGCAGCGGCCCGATCTTCTTGGGCTGGGCCTTGGCCGAGAGCTTGATCAGGAAGCGCCAGCCGGCCCACAGCAGCACCGCGAGCGTGATGGCGTGGAACCCCAGGTAGAGCGGATGCTGGAAGCTGACCAGCACCCGGTCCCAGGCCTCGGGCCCGGCGGCCAGTGCCAGCACCATGCGCAGCACCTGCAGCGCCACGATCAGGTAGAAAAACGCCGTGGCGCCGAAGGCCATGTAGGACAGGTAGCGGCCGCCCGTCGGGAACTTGGTGGGCATCTCGGCCGCCGCCGTCCGGGTGGAGCCCGGCTTGGACGGCTGCAGCGTCTGCGGATGGGCCATGCGCGGCATGACTACTCCCCTCCCCCGCGCGGCAGCACCAGGCCCTTGGCCCAGTCCACCAGCGACAGGGCCTTGCCCTGCTGGATCGCCGCGGCCGGATCCACGCTCTTGGGGCAGACCTCGCTGCACTCGTTGGCGTAGGAGCACGAGAAGACCCCGCCCTCCTTCAGCAGGACCTGGTTGCGCTCCGACGCACCCTCGTCGCGGCTGTCCATGTTGTAGCGGTGGCCCAGGGCGACGGCCGCCGGCCCGAGGAAGTGGGGATCGTTGCCGACCACCGGGCAGGCCGCGTAGCAGAGCATGCAGTTGATGCACATGCTGAACTGCTTGAAGTCGGCCAGCTCCTTGGGCGACTGGCGGTGGGTCCCCTCCTCGACCGCCTTTTCCTTGGCCCGGATGATCCAGGGCTTCACCGCCTGGAAGCGATCCATGAAGCCATCGAGCTCCACCACCAGGTCCCGGACCACGGGGAAGTTCGAGAGCGGAGCTACCTCAACGGTGTCACCGTACTCGGCCAGGCTGACCTTGCAGGTGAGCTTGGGCTCGCCGTTGACCATCATCCCGCAGCTTCCGCAGACGGCCATGCGGCACGACCAGCGGTGCGAGAGCGTCGGGTCCACCTCGTCCTTGATGTAGTTGAGCGCGTCGAGGACCTTCCAGTCGGACTGGACCGGGATCTCGTAGGTCTGCGTCTTCGGCACTTCGTCCTTGTCGGGATCGAAGCGGGTGACGACGAACGTCTTCCTTGCGCCCTGCTCGCTCATCAGTACTTGCGCTCCTCGGGCTCCCAGTGTCCCAGCTTCACCGGCTTGCGATCGATCCGCGGGCCCGCGGGATCGAAGAAGCACATCGTGTGGTGCAGCCAGTTCTGGTCGTCCCGAGTGGTGAAGTCCTTGCGCGTGTGGGCCCCGCGCGACTCCTGGCGCTGGGCGGCGGAGACGGCCACGGCCTCGGCCACGTCCAGCATGGCGCCCAGCTCGAGTGCGGTGATGAGCTCGGTGTTGAAGACCTTGCTCTGGTCCTGGAGCACCAGGTCGGCGTAGCGGCCCTTCAGCTGGGCCAGCGTGCGGCAGGCCGCATCCATGCTCGCCTGCTCGCGGTAGACGCCGCAGCCGTCCTCCATGGCGTCCTGCATCTCGCGCCGCACCTGGGCGAGCTTCTCGCCGCCCTTCTGCTTGCCGCGCAGGGCGTCGATGCGCGCACCCTCTTCCTCGGCCTGCCGGCGCAGCGCCGCCTCGTCGCCGGCGCTGGAGCCGCGGGCGTAGGCCACGGCGCAACGCCCGGAGCGGGCGCCGAAGACCAGGCACTCGGTCAACGAGTTGGAGCCCAGCCGATTGGCGCCGTTGAGCCCTACGCAGGCCACCTCGCCGGCAGCGTACAGCCCCGGCAGGTCGGTGGCGCCGTCGATGTTGGTGTCCACGCCGCCCATCATGTAGTGAACGACCGGCCGGATCGGGATGGGCTGGGTGACCGGATCGACGCCGATGTACGTGCGCGCCAGCTCCAGTACGAACGGCAGCCGCTCCATCAGCTTGGCCTCCCCCAGGTGAGTGAGGTCCAGGTACACGAACTGGCCGTAGGGCCCCTGGATGCCGCGGCCCGCCTCGAATTCCTGGATGATGGCCCGGGAGATCATGTCGCGCGGGCCGAGCTCCGCCTTGTTGCCAACGCCGTAGTCGTACTGGACGAGGAAGCGCTCGCCCTCGCTGTTCTTGAGGTGGCCGCCTTCGCCCCGGGTCGCCTCGGTAATCAGGATGCCCGTGCCCGGCAGGCCGGTGGGGTGGTACTGGACGAACTCCATGTCCTTCAGGCCCACCCCTGCCCGGTAGGCCAACGCCATGCCGTCGCCCGTCTTGATATTGCCGTTCGTGGTGAAGGGGAAGCACTTGCCGGCGCCGCCGGTGGCCAGGATCACGGCCCGGCCCAGGATGATCTGCAGCTCGCCGCTGCGGATGTCCAGCGCCACCACGCCCCGCACCGACCCGTCGTCGACCAGCAGGCGCGTCACGAAGCGCTCGTCGTAGCGCACGATGCGGTCGAACTGCATCGAGTGCTGGAAGAGGCTGTGCAGCATGTGGAAGCCGACCTTGTCGGCCGCGTACCAGGTGCGCTTGGTGGTCATGCCGCCGAAGGCCCGGGTCGCCACGCTGCCGTCTTCGTTGCGGCTCCAGGGGCAGCCCCAGTGCTCCAGGAGGGTGAGCTCCTTGGGAGCCTCCTCTACGAAGTACTCGATGACGTGCTGGTCGCCGAGGAAGTCGGAGCCCTTCACGGTGTCGTACCCGTGCATCTCCAGGCTGTCGTCTGCGCGGGCGATCGCGGCGGCCCCTCCCTCGGCGGAGACCGTGTGGCTCCGCATGGGGTACACCTTGGACACCATCCCTACGGTGATGTTCGGGGCTTCCTCGATGGCGGCGATGGCGGCCCGGATGCCAGCGGCCCCGCCCCCGACGACGACGACGTCGTGCTGGATGACTTCCACGCGAGTGCTCCTGGATTCGACGTTCGAGTGTTAGCGAATGCAGCGCCGCGTGAAAAGGTTAGACTGCCGAAAACGCAGTCGAAACGGAGGATTGCAGTGATTCACGAACGTTTTTCCCTTTCCGGAAAGACCGCCCTCGTCACCGGCGCCTCGCGCGGCATCGGCCGTGCCATCGCCCTGGGATTCGCCGAGCACGGCGCGGACCTGGTGCTCTCGTCGCGCAAACCCGCGGATCTGGAAGTGGTTGCCGAGGAGATTCGGGCCCTGGGGCGCAACGCCACGGTCGTGCCCGCCAACGTGAGCCGCGCCGAGGAGATCGACGCCCTGGCCACGACGCTCGACGAGCGCGGCCTGGCCATCGATGTGCTGGTGAACAACGCGGGCACCAACCCCGTGATGTCCGCGATCGTCGATCTGGAGCCCCGCGCCTGGACCAAGATCATGGACACCAACCTCACGGGGCCCTTCCTGCTTTGTCGGGCACTGGGGCCCGGCATGGCCCGGCGAGGTAGCGGCTCGATCATCAACGTGGCCTCCAACGGCGGGATCCAACCCTCCCCGGGCCTCGGCGCCTACTGCGTGTCCAAGGCGGCGTTGATCCACCTGACCCGCTGCCTGGCGGTGGAGCTGGGGCCCAGCGGCGTGCGGGTCAACGCCATTGCTCCGGGCCTGGTGGAGACGAAGTTCGCCGCGGCGCTGTTCGAGGGACCGGGCTACCAGCAGTTCCTCAAGACGAACCCGCTGCGCCGCCACGCCCAGCCCGAAGAGATCGCCGGCACCGCCCTGCTCCTGGCCAGCGACGCCGGCAGCTACGCCAACGGCGAAGTCATCGTCCTCGACGGCGGCTCCAGCCTCTAACCGGAACCTACGGGACTGTCCCGTAGGTTCCGGCGGCGGATTTATTGGTGCCTCGTTACGGGACCAGGGGGGCGGGGGGGCAGTCGGAGCCGTCGCCGCCCGGCAGCTCGAGCTTGAAGGTCCCGACGGGGCCAGTATCGAGGGCGCTGGTGTCGGCATCGCAGAGGCCGTCGCAGAAGTTCTCGATCTGCCCGCCCGGCTGCAGGAACTGGGCGAGCTGCATGAACGACGCCGGGATCGTCGCGCGCCGTCCGTGCGGATCGCAGCTGTTCGGTTCCGCGGGCTGGTTCGCCAGGGGCGGAATGATCTCCGCATGGGTCGGATCGCCCGGATCCAGGGACCCGGTGTCGTAGACCACGTAGGCCGAGGGCAGCGGGCCCGCCACGTCGGAGATGTGCGGCAGTCCGGGCAGGAACGACCCCACCAGCTGGGGCAGCTTGAGCGTACGCGCCATGATCTCCGTGGCCTGGTTCGAGACCTGCTGGTCGAGATGCGCCTGGGTCAACAAGATCTGCTTGGCGCTGGTGCCGGGCAGCGGATTCTCGGTGACGTGGGTCGCGTAGCCGGAGGGCTCGCCCGTCGTCCACAGATCCTCCAGGAGCGTGACCCCCAGGGCCTGGATCATCGGGTCGGTGCCGATCGTCACGTCCAGTGCCAGGTTGAAGACGATGAATGGCGTGGCCCGCTGCAGCAGCAGGCCGCCGAAGTTCATCGCCGGGACGTCCACATTGAAGCGCTCCACGTCGTCGGTCACCGCGGCGAAGAACGTGCCCATGATGCCGCCCAGGCTGGCCCCGAAATAGGGCATGTCCCCACCCACGGCGAAGACACCGTGGCCGCCGTCTTCCAGCGGAGCCTGGAACCACGCGTTGGTGTTGAAGAGCCCCTGCTTCATCATCCGCGCCAGGATCGTCTGGTTCAGGACGCCCTGCATCAAGCGGTGGGGCAGTGCGGGGAAGTTCTTGAGCTGGAACACCACGCTGGTGACGATGAAGCTGGCCTTGCCCGAGAAAGGATCCTCCGAGTCCGGATCCGACATGCCGCGCCAGTGTGTGCCGCCCGTGATCTTGGCGGGCGCTCCGATGTCGAAGTCCTCGTTGGCATTCGCGATGAACTGGTTCATGTCGATGGCAAACGCGGGCCCGTTCCCGAAGAGCCCGTGTCCGACCACCATGGCGCTCACGGGTGCGTCCAGGGCCGCGCACGGGATCGAGATCCCGAACTCGGCGTTGGTGGTGGTCGTGAAGACCGGCGTGAAGTCGTCCACTGGATCCAGGACCAGGAACGACGGATCGACGCCATGCGCGCTGGGATTCGCGGGATCGGGGACTTCGGGATCCAGGCTCAGGAAGAGCGGCACGGGATAGGTCCCGCGCACCTCGCGCCAGATGTGCTGGCCTTCCTGGGAGCAGTCGAACTCCTTGCTCCGGGTCTCGTCGATCACGACGCCCACGCCGGGAACCTGGGTCGCCAGCCAGTCGTAGCCCTGGTCGCGCATCGAGACCATCTGGCCGGTCGTGTTGTAGTCGCTCGCCACCGTGAAGTCGAAGGCCAACACGAGATCCTCGCGGTCCACCCCCGCCTTGCGCAGGCTGCGGAACAGGAATTCGAAGTGCTCGCGGCGCGCCTCGATCTGGTCGATGGTGCTGGGCGAGCCGTCGCGCAGGGCGCGGAAGGCTGCCTCCGGCTCGACGGCAGCCCCGTTGTCGTCGACCAGGTTGCGCATCGCCACGATGTAGCGACGCCCGGGCAGCAGCGAGCGGGCGGGGCGCAGGAACAGCGTCTGCCGGCCCGCGCTCTTCGCCCGCGCGTCGTTCTCCGTCCAGTGGAGCACGCGCTCGAACGTCCCGTAGGGACCCATCTCGAGCAGCACGCTCGGGCTGTCGGGAGAGATCGAGGTGAGGTCCGTGGAGCGATTGGCCTCGGGAAGCAGGCGCGCCAGACCGGAGCCCTCCACGTCCACGCCGCCCACAAAGTGCATCAGGACCTGCGCCGTGGGGTTGAAGCCGTCGCGGACCAGGAAGTGCGCGGCCGGGATCGGCCCGGCAGTCTGGGTCGGGATGCCCTCCTGCGGGAGCACGAGCTGATGGACGCCGTCCCCGTCCCGCTTGCGAAAGTGATCGGACGGATACGGGTACAGGCAGGCGGCCTCGTTGAGCAGCTCGCAGTCCGCGGAGGCGGGCTGCGCCAGGGTCGCGAAGTCGACCGTGTCGTTCTGGCTCCCACCGGGCGTGTCCAACGAGGCGTGGAGCTGGTGCGCACCGGCGCTGCCGACCGCGAGTGTGGCTTCGGCGATGCTGCCGTTCACGCTGAAGAGCCCGCTGACGTCGCCGCCGTCGAGCTCCACCGCCAGGTTCGAATGACCGACCGGCAGCTGGATGCGCGCCTCGACATTGCCCACGAAGGACAGCTGCTGGGACTGGGGATCGAGGATCTGCAGGCCGTCCTCTGCGCAGGTCGGGGCGAGGCCGCCGAGGAGAACCAGGGCCGCCAGGCCCAACAGGCCGGCACGGGGGGAACGCAGCATTCGGAGGCTCCTTCCGCTCAGCACGAGACACGCCGCCTCAGGACAAGAGGCGGCATTCTACCAGCCGTTCAATCAGCGCAGCCGGGTTCCTTGAGAAGTGGCCTTGGGCTCCTGCTGCGTGACGCAGTGAATGGCGCCAAGGCCGACGGCGAGATCCCTGCAGGGGATGCCGGTGAGCTGCCGGTCCGGAAGCAGCTCTCCCAGTACGGCCAGGGCCCGTTCGTCCTCCGGAACCCCGAAGACGGGAACCAGAGCCACGCCGTTGCCCAGGTAGAAGTTGGCGTAGCTGGCCGGGACGGGGGCCCCGTCCACCCGGACCTGCGGCGGCGCCGGCAGCTCGACCACGCAGAGCGGCCGGCCCCGGGCGTCCCGGGCGCCCCGCAGGGGCCCCAGGGTCTCCGCCAGCGGAACCGCCGCCACGGTGCCGGACGCCACGAAGCGCGCCAGCTGGTCCACGTGGCCATCGGTGTCGTCGCCGGCGATCTCCCCCTCCAGCCAGATCACCTCCCGGGCCCCGAGCTGATCCGCCAGCAACGCCTCCAGAGCCTCTCGGGTCCGACCGGGTCCGCGAGCCGGATCCAGCAGGCAGCGTCCCGTGGCGAGGACGGTGCCGAGGCCGTCGCCATCCAGCGCTCCGCCCTCCAGCACCGTCCGGCAGTGGACCACGTCGATGCCGGCCGCCCGGGCCACGGCACGACCGGCCGCGGCGTCGAGATCCCAGGGCGGGTACTTGCCGCCCCACGCATCGAACCCGAAGTCCGCCGCCAGGCGCCCCCCGCGGTCGTCCACCAGGAAGAGCGGGCCGTAGTCGCGGATCCAGCTGTCGTCGGTGGGGATCCGGTGGAAGCGCAGGCGATCCACCTGAACGCCCTGCCCCGCCAGCCCGGCGCGCACCCGTTTCTCCGCGGGCTCATCGGCAACCAACAGGTTGACCGTCTCCACGCCGTGCAGCGCGCGAACTATTTCGGTGTAGGCGCGTGCGGCGCCCTCCAGCCGCCCGGGCCAGGTGTCGCGATTGTGGGGCCAGGTCAGCCACGTACCCGCGTGCTCCTCCCATTCCGCCGGCCAGCGAAAGCCACGCTGTGAGGGAGTACGAGCCGTTTTCATCTCAGACCCCGCGCCGCCGAGAACTTCGCTCGCCGCTCGCATCGTGTGCGCTCAGAGCGCGCGACCCGCAAGCGCCGCCCTCCTCCCGGGCCTGGCCGACTGTGCCCGTTGCGGCGCGCGCAGTGAGCCGAAGGCGAACGAAGGGCCTCGTCCGGCTTGGATTGGGAGTACGAGCCGTTTTCATCTCAGACCCCGCGCCGCGAAGGGAGCTCAGTCGCGCAGGCGGCGCGTGAGGTCCGTGTAGGCGTCGATGCGGCGGTCGCGCAGGAAGGGCCAGTCGCGGCGAGTACGCTCCACGGCGGCGAGGTCGCACTCGACCACCAGCACCTCCTCCTCGTCGCTCGACGCACGGGCCAGCACGCGACCGAAGGGATCCGCCACGAACGACTGCCCCCAGAAGCGGATGCCGTCTTCCGCCCCCACGCGGTTCACGGCCACCACGAAGACGCCGTTGGAGATGGCGTGCCCGCGCTGCACGGTCTCCCAGGCGTCGTGCTGGGCGCTGTCGACTGCGTCGCCTTCGTCGAACTGCCAGCCGATGGCGGTCGGGTAGAGGAGCACCCGCGCCCCGGCCAGGGCGGTCAGGCGCGCCGCCTCCGGATACCACTGGTCCCAGCAGATCAGCGGACCCACGCGGCCGGCGCGTGTGTCGAAGGCCCGGAATCCCAGATCACCCGGCGTGAAGTAGAACTTCTCGTGGTAGAGCGGGTCATCGGGGATGTGCATCTTGCGGTAGATGCCGGCCAGGGCGCCGTCGGCGTCGAGTACCACGGCCGTATTGTGGTATACGCCGGCGTCGCGGCGCTCGAAGACCGAGCTCACGATGCTGACGCCACGGGCCGCCGCCAGCTTGGCCAGCGCCTCGCTGGTGGGCCCGGGGACGGGCTCCGCCAGGTCGAAGAGCCGCGCGTCCTCGCGCTGGCAGAAGTAGCGGGTGCGGAACAGCTCCTGGGTGCAGACCAGCCTTGCGCCGCGTTCGGCGGCCTCCTCGATGCCCTCGAGCGCGCGGCCCAGATTCCGCTCCGGGTCCTCCCCGCAGCGCATCTGCACCAGACCGATCCGCAGAACCTCGCTCACGGCGCCTCCATACCCCATCCGAATCGTGACCGCCTCTGTCACACCCGCCCGGCAGGCTCAGGTCATGCGAAGCGCAATCCTCGGTATTCTCCAGACCCTGTCCATCGTCCTGGGGTTCGCGGCAGCGGGCCTGGCGGCCGCTGCCGTCTACCCTCCGGTCATGGCTCAGCGCGAATGGCTCGTCGACGGCTTCAACGTCATCCAGGTGGGGCTCCTGGCGGGGCGCGAGCGGGAGCATTGGTGGGGGCCGGCGCGCCGCAGCGAGCTCCGGGAACACGCCGAGCAGCTCGACGACCCGGACGCCGAGGTGCTGCTGGTGTTCGACGGCTCCGAGCCGGGACCCGCCGAGACGGGCCGGACCCGGACCGTCTTCGCACCCTCCGCCGACGACTGGATCCTGGCGCGCCTCCGCCAGGCAGCCGACCCCGGCGACATCCGCGTGGTCACCGCCGACCGCCGCCTCGCCGCCCGCGTCCGCAGCCGCGGCGCCGAGGTGGTGAGCCCCGCCGAGTTCCTCGAACGCTGCAAGCCCTGACCGGGACCTGAGGGCCCCAGAGCCTGCGGCCCGCAAGCGCCGCCCTCGAACCGTGGCCATGCGCCGGAGCCCGCTGCGGCGCGCGCAGCGAGCCACAGGCGAGCGAAGAGCGGGCCCCCGCAAGGCTTGGGCCTCGGCCGGCTAAGGATGGCCGTGGATCTGAGGACTCACGCAATGCACTAGAGGCCGCCCGAACAGGCCGGCCAACAGGTTGTCGACGGCCAGGTCGGCCATTCGGGTACGCGTGGCCACGCTGGCGCTGCCGAGGTGGGGCAGCAGCGTGACGTTCTCCAGGCCCAGGAGCGGGCTCGACGGCGCCAGGGGCTCGGCGGCATAGACATCCAGGGCCGCGCCGCCGATCGCGCCCGAGCGCAAGGCCTCGACCAGGGCCGCCTCGTCCACCACCTCGCCGCGCGCCGTGTTGACCAGCAGCGCGCTGGGCTTCATGGCGGACAGCGCCTCGGCATCGATCAGGTGGCGCGTGTCCGGCGCGAGCGCCACGTGGAGGCTGACGAAGTCGGACTCGCGCAGAAGCCGGCTCAGGTCCACCTCCTGGACCCCCAGAGCCGCGGCTTCGGGCTTTGGGTGTCGCGACCAGCCGAGCATCCGCATCCCGAACCCCGCGGCCCGCCGGGCCACGGCCAGACCGATGGCGCCGAGCCCCACGATCCCCAGCGTGGCTCCATGCAGGTCGCGGCCCAGGAACGAGTCCGGCTCCCAGCGCAGGGCCGTCGTCCATCGGCCGGCGCGAAGCCAGCGCTCGGCCTCGCCCAGCCGCCGCGCCCCGGCCAGCAGCAGGGCGAAGGCCAGGTCGGCCGTGGTCTCGGTCAACACCCCTGGGGTATGGCCGACGGGGATGCCGCGGGCCGCGGCGGCCGCCAGATCGATGTGATCCACCCCCACCGAGCAGCTCGAAATGACCCGCAGGCGCGGACAGGCCCTGATCAGGCCCTCGTCCACGCGGTCGGTGAGCAGGCAGAGCAGGCCTTCCGCGGCCGCGGCCCCCCGAGCCAGCTCGGCCGGCGGGGGCCCGCCGGGTTTCGGCCACACCTCCAGCTCGGCGACCTCCGCGACGCGCTCCAGACCCGATCCGGGCAAGCTCCGAGTGGCATAGACCCGCAGGCGTTCGGCCATGCCGCAGCATGGCACGAATCGAAATCGACGCTTCCGGGGTCGAACCCCCCGGGGTTAAGCTTGACCCCGGGACCACACCCAAATAGGCTGCGGAGTTGCCGCCCGCGGGGCGGTATTCGTCTCGCCAGGGAGAGTGCCAGCGGCCCGGCCTGCCGGGTCATCTTAGTCGTTGCATTGGATGCGCCCACAGCCCCTCGACGCCGGACGTGTGCCGGCGGCCTCGTGGCGTGTGGAAGAGGACGGAACCGATGACCGAGCATCTGCCCAGCCACCACGTTCGTGAGACCACGACCCTCCAGTTCGCACGCTGGATCGTCCGGCACCGCTTCTGGGTGGCTTCTTTCCTGATCGCGACGACGGCCTTCTTCCTCTACCCGACCATCAACGCCATCACGACCGGCGTCGGGCTGCCGTTGCCCGGCCCGCAGGTCCGGCTCGACGCGAGCGAACGCTCGCTGTGGCCCGAGCACCCGTTCATCGCAGCCCAGGACAAGTTCGCGTCCGAGTTCGGCACCTCAGCGCTGGTGGTGATCGCAGTCGTCGTCAAGGACGGAACGATCTTCACGCCGGAGACCCTCCAGAAGATCGACGACATCACCGGGCGCCTGGACGGCAAGGGCTACGACAGCCAGACCCAGGCGCGGGACGAGATGCGCTACGAGATGGAGGAGCAGGGCCTCTCTTCGGCGGAGATCACCAAACGGCTCGACCGCATCTACCCGCCCTACCCGGTCAATCACTACCAGATCCAGTCCATCGCCCACGGTTCCACGCGCGTGATCCAGATCGAGCCCGACGGCTCGATCACGTCCGATCTGCTGATGAAGGAGACGCCGCAGACTCAAGCCCAGGCCAATGCGCTGCGCGAGCTGGTGCGCCAGAACCCGCCCTTCATCTTCGGCCGCCTTGTCTCCCGCGACGAGAAGGGCGCGCTGCTCGCGGCCGGCTTCATCTCCGACCGGCTCTCCAGCCGCGAGGTCTACCAGGCCGTCTTCGATCACGTGATGCAGATCAAGGCGGACGTCGAGGAGCCCGCCTGCAACCCGGCCGAGGGCGGCAACGCCTTCAGCCGGGTAGCCGGCAGCCTGGGCAGCTCCATGAAGCGGCTGGTGGTGGGATCCTCGTCGGCGCGCCACTTCCCGGAAGGCTGCAGCCTCAAGCTGTACGTCTCGGGCGGCCCCATCCACGTGGGCTGGCTGCTGAAGCACGCCTTCGAGATCGGGCTCTTCGTCTTCTTGACCGTACTGGTGACGTTCCTGCTGCTGCTGATCTACTTCCGGCGCCTGCACGGTGTGCTGATCCCCTTCATCGCCGCGATCGCCACAGCGATCTGGGGCCTGGGCTTCACCGGCTGGATGGGCATCACCTTCGACCCATTGGTGCTGGTGATCCCCATGATCATCACCGCCCGGGCCGTGTCGCATACGGTCCAGATGGCCGAACGCTTCTTCGAGGATTACGAGATCATCCTCGAACAGATGGACGGCGATGAGGAGCGCGCCAAGATCGAGGCAGCCACCGTCGCCATGGCCGAGCTGATCGTGCCCGGAACCCTGGGCATCGTCACCGACTTCCTGGGGCTGCTGGTCATCCTCATCACCACGATCCCGCAGATGCGCGACCTGGCGTTCTTCGGCGCTTTCTGGGTGCTCACGATCCTCTTCACGGTCGAGATCCTGCACCCCATCATGATCTGCTACCTGCCGCCGCCCCACGAGCCGGAGCACTACACCCCGGCCTTCATGGTGCGGGTCCTCACGCGCCTCGGAAACTTCGTCACCCACTCGGTCGGCAAGTTCGTGGTGGCCGGCATCGCGCTCGTCCTGCTGAGCGGCTCGCTCTACATCGTGTTCACCCGCTCGACCATCGGCGAGTCGAACCCGGGCTCGTTCCTCTTGTGGCCGGATCACCAATTCAACATTGCCACCGCCGAGATCGCCGATCGCTTCGGCGGGGTGGACTCCATGGTGGTCTACGCCAACGGCGACCGGAAGAACGCCACCGCCGACGCCGCCCCGGTGAACAAGATGGAGGAGTTCGAGCGCTTCATGTTCGTGAACACGAACCTGGGCGCCTCGGTCTCGCTGGTTCCGTTCATCCGCGGATCGTGGCAGATGAACCACTACGGCGATCCCAAGTGGCACTTCGTGCCGGGCGACTCCGCCACCGTGCGCGGGATCATCTTCAACCTGCAGACGAACGGGCCGCCGGGCTTCCTGCGGCCCTTCATGACCGACGACGGGAAGGACGGCAACATCGCGTTCTTCTATCCCGATCACAAGGGAGACACGATCCGCAGGGCGGTCGCCGCGGCCGACTACTTCATCGAGGAAAACCCGATCGGCGAGGTCTCGGTGCGCCTGGACAAGGACCAGGCCCAGCGCGGCGCCCCGCTCTGGGACCCCGAGGCCCGAGCCGACGCCTTCTACTACATGCTCGGACCGCTGCTTCCGCCGCGCGACCACACCCTGGAGGTGCGCGTACGTGAGGACGGCGGGTATGCGCCGCAAACCGTGAAGGTGGCAGCCAAGGACGGCACGCCGGAATGGATCGAGGAGTTCCGCGACGCGGCGACGGCCGACTACGAGGAGACCCGGGACAACTGGCCCGAGGACCGGTACTTCCCCTGGCCCGACTCGCTGGAGGAGTGGGACGCGGGCGATGTCTCCTGGTGGTGGGAGAGCAACGAGCTGGGCCTGCGGGCCGTGGCCGTCAACACCCAGGACCTGATCGTCCACGACCTGAAGGCCGTGGAGGGCGTGCCCAAGTACCAGATGACCAACTCCTGGACGCGGGGCATGCAGTTCGTCATGGCCGGCGGCTCCATGGGCGTGCTGGCGGCGATCAACGACGAGGTCGAGCGCGGCCACGTGGCCAACATCTCGCTGATCCTGCTGGTCATCTACGTGCTGCAGGCCATCACCTACCGCTCGCTGTGGAGCGGCACGATCATCGTGATCCAGCTGTCGACGGCGACGATGATCTCCCTGGCCTACATGGCGTTGAAGGGCGTCGGCCTCAACGTCAACACGCTGCCGGTCCAGTCGGTCGGTGTGGGGATCGGGGTGGACTACGCCATCTACATCGTGGACCGGATCCGCCAGGAAGTGGCGGAGTGCGGTGGCGACATCGACGAGGCCGTGCGGCGCTCGATCCGCACCACGGGCATGGCGGTGACGTTCACCGCCTCGACCATCGTCGGCGGCATCTTCACCTGGGCCGCGTCGAGCCTGCGCTTCCAGGCCGAGATGGCGCAGCTCCTGGTGATCCTGATGGTGATCAACATGATCGGTGCCATCACGATCGTCCCGGCCTTCTACTCGATCATCCAGCCCAACTTCGCGCGGGCCCTGATGACCGACGAGCAGCGCGAAGCCGCGCGGCAGCGCGAGGCCAAGAAGGGCTCCTAGAGCTCGCGTCGGGGGCCGTCTTCCAAGGAAGGCGGTCCCCGTCGCGGTTCCTGCCCCTCAGGCGTCCCGGTTGATCCCCATCCGGGCGCAGAGCGCCGGCGTGAACGTCATGTCCACGAGCCAGGCGAAGGCCAGCATGGCGGTGGCCAGGATCCCGAACTCCACCTGGTGCCGCAGGCCCGACAGGCAGAACACCACGAAGCCGCCACACAGGGCGGCGGTCGTGCTGGTCACCGGCCGTGCGACCGCGCGCAGCGCCGCTTGCGCCGCCTTGGACTCGTCTCCGAGCAGCGCAACCTTCTCCTTGAACCGCACCAGGATGTGGATCGTGTCGTCCACGGCGATGCCCAGCACGATGCAGGCGATCAAGGATGTGATCACGTTGAGGGTCACGCCGGTCAGGCCCAGCACGCCGAAGTACACCAGCACCGGCAGCGCGTTGGGGATCAGGGCGAAGGCCGCGAGGCGCAGCGACCGGAAGTAGAGCGCGAGGATGCCGAAGATGATCAGGGTAGCGCCCGAGAGGCTGACGGCCTGGCCATAGGAGATCTCGTCGATCACCCGGATGATCATCGGTGCGTCGCCGGTGACGTAGGCATCCAGCTCCGGCGCCTGCTCCGCCAGGTGCGCCTCGATGTCCTGCAGGATGGACTCGTTGTAGGCGCTGGACCCCGACCGGACCCGCACCATGACGTCCGCCGCCGCGAAGCGGCTGTCGACCATGGCCTCCAGCTGGTCGTTCCATAGGAAGAACAGGTACTGGCTGATCAGGCTGCGGCTGTCCGGGATGGCGTAGTGCTCGGGGTCGTCGTCGTGGAAGGCGCGGTTCACCACCATCACGTAGTCGGCGAGCGAGGTGGTCTTGTTGACCTTCGGGTGCTCCTCGAGCCAGACCTGGAGCTCACGCAGCTGCTGGAGCTTCTCGGGCCCCTTGAAGGCGTTCTTCTCGCCGCCCTCCACGATCACGTGCATGGTGTTGGAGCCCGCCATGTGGTCGTCGAAGGCATTGATCGACTGGCGCAGCGGGTTGTCGTCCTTGAGGTTCTCGGTGAACGACGTGCTCACGTCGATCCGCGTCAGCCCGAACAGCGCGGCGACGATGACCAGCCCCCCTGCCGACAGCACTTGGGCCCGATAGCGCGTGTTGAAGATCGCGAAGCGGTTCGCCATGGCCTCGATCCGGCCGTCGGTCTCGGGATCTGCAGGCACGCGGTCCGGGAGCAGGGACAGCACGGCCGGGGCGTAGGTCAGGGCTGCCAGCAAGGATCCCAGCGTGCCGATGACGGCGAAGGCGCCGAACTCGCGGATCGCGGGCAGCCGGTTCAGGCAGAGCGAGAGGAAGCCCGCCGCGGTGGTGATGCCCGTCAGGATCACTGGAAACGCCACGTGGCCCAGGGCGCGCTCGACCGCCGCGGGCCCCGTCCAGCCCTCACGCAGCGCGTCGTCGTGCTCCGAAACGACGTGCATCGAGTAGGCGAAGCCCACGGCATTGATGAGCGGCGGCACGATGAACGTGACCAGGTTCATGGGCGTGCCGGTGACCGCCATCGTCGCCAGGGTCCATATCTGGGCGATTCCGATCGCGGAGAGTGGGACGATCACGGCCCGCGGAGAGCGAAAGATCGCGTAGCTGATGATCGCCATGAAGACGAAGCCCAGCGGCACGATGCGCAGCAGATCGCCGAGCAGGATGCGCGACGTCGCCGCCTTCAGCGGAGGCGTGCCCGCCATCAGGACGCGCGCGTCGGGCGCGCCTTCGATGGCGATGGCCTCAACGGTGCGATCGATCCCGCGCCGCCGGAACTCGCGCTCGCTCATCTCCATCGGGTAGATCAGGAACGCCGCCGCGCGCGAATCCTTGGAGACCAGCGTGCCGGTGTGGATCGGGTTGCCCAGCACGCGGGCGCGCAGCTCCTCCACCTCCGCGGGGCTGGTGGGTACATCGTCGTAGACGCTTCGGATCATCACCTCGCCGTCCACCGAGCGGACATCGGGGGCATTCTGGAGGCTGACGACGCGTCGCACCCCATCCACCCTCTTGAAGCGCTTCGTGAGCTCCTTGATGCGTTCCAGGTTGTCCGGCCGGAAGACGTCGTCCATGACCAGGCCGATGAAGAGGATCTCGTCGTTCCCGAAGCGGTCCCGGAAGGACTGGTAGAGCTCCCAGTCACGGCCCTGGGTGGGGAGGAGCTTCATGACCGCCGTCTCGATGCGGAGGCGGAGCTCTCCCCGCGGGATATCGACGATCCCGCCAACCGCACCCAGCGTCAGCACCGCGACGATCGCGAGCACCAGGCGCGGGCGGTAGGCGATGAATCGGTGAATGCGAGCCACGTGCGAGCCCCCGGTATCGGCGCCGCGCATCGCCGTGGAAGGAGATCCACCTATATCACGAAGCCCGCTTCGGGTGGGCTACACAACCAGGGGACTCGAAACCTGTGAAGGACTTCACACTTGTGCTGGCCGGCCCGGGTTAGACTGGTAGGCCTCTGCACCATGCGCCGCTTGAAATCCTGGACGCGATGTCTCGTACTGGCCGCCGTGTCGTTCTCGGCGATCGGCGCCCGGCCCAGCGCGGAGATCGTGCTCCAGCGAGAGCCCGGAGCGTTGCTCGACCAGCTCGTCGCCGAGAAGGTGGCCGTGGTCCAGGGTGGCGAAGGGGACGGGCCTGAGTCCTTCGTGGTGGCCTACGTACTGTTCGAACGCAGCCGCAAAGA
>Ga0255054_10000629_pt1 | contig 20779 bp, 16 predicted proteins | sample JV7_2_23_MG_FD_188634 | JGI IMG/M metagenome (GOLD analysis project Ga0255054, IMG submission 188634) | Seawater microbial communities from Jervis Inlet, British Columbia, Canada - JV7_2_23 | ecosystem: Environmental > Aquatic > Marine > Inlet | place: Canada: British Columbia | collected...
GCATACCCGCAACTCGTTCGGGTGATGCGGTCGCGGCCGCGATCGCGGTGACCGACAGCGTGCTGGTGTTCGTAGCTAAGATGGTGGGGGCCGGACAGATGTGGTCGAGTTTAGCGAACAGCTCCCGCTTCAGCTCAAGCGTTTCGAGGGCGGCTTCAATAACCACATCAGACCCCGACAGCGCATCAAGATCCGGGCTGATGGTGAGCTGCTCACTGCGGTCAGAAAGACCCTTACGGCTGAGGTGGCCTTCTATATATTCCCGCGCACGCTCCAGCGCCTCTGGCGAAATATCCGTCAGCGTGACTTCGTAATCTGCATACAGCGCAGCCAGGGCGATTCCCGACCCCATGGCACCTGCACCGAGCACTCCGATCCGAGTTCTTGTCATTTCATTTGGATTGAATAGCAGAACCGTGCGAAGTTAAGAAGTGTTCGACACGGTGAAGTCTCTTAGGATTGACCCCCCCATGAACTCACGCAGGATTGAATTATCAGGGATGGGGGAATCATCGATTGGAACAAACCACTCTAGAAGAGATAAGAGTCGCTTGGCCTCCACGTGCTCGGGAGTACCAAACGTGACCTGGCGCAGCAATGGTTCCGCCAGCGGGGCCAGCGCGGCACCTTCATATACTAAGGCCGAATTAAACATGACGTCCGCGTTTTCTTGAAAAGGAAAAATATACAACCGTTCCCCGCGACGTACCGATTCCCAGCGCGAGATGGTGTCCGAAGCAGATTTCCCGCGATGTCGAGCATCTCGGACGAGACGACGGACTAGCCGCGTGTCAGTCGTGGAAACTCGGTTGTAGCGGTCGAGATTTAGCTGAGTAAGCGCGGAGGCATATATTCGATAACTTCGTTCTTCCGGCAGCTCGGGCAGTAATTCTGGATTTAGGCCGTGGATCCCTTCCAATATAACGATATGCCCCTCGCTGATCTGGGCGACCTCGCCATCCCTTTGGGCGCCCTTGATGAAGTCATATTCCGGAAGCTGGACCCGTTCTCCTGCGGCTAGCTTGCGCATGTCATGGTTCAAGCGATCAAGGTCCAGCGCATCCAACCGCTCATAATCGTATTCTCCGTGGTCATCGCGAGGGGTTTTCTTTCGGTCCACAAAGAAATTATCCAGGCCAATTGGTAGCGGCGAGATACCCAATGCAAGAAGTTGAATCGAGAGCCGCTTTGAAAAGGTCGTTTTCCCCGACGCAGAAGGCCCGGCTATCAGGACCAGCCGAGCGGTCTCACGTTTTTCCTGTATTTGTGCCGCAATTTCCGCAATGCGCTGCTCGTGCAAGGCCTCGGAGACCAGAATAATTTCACGCATTCGGCCCGCATCGGCTGCGTCATTCAGCGCCCCGACACTCGCTACTCCAAGGGTCTGGATCCAATCTTCATATTGATCGAATGTCAGCATTAGCTTGGGGTATTGAGGCGGCGGAAGCAGCTCAGTTGGCGTATCGCGCTTTGGAAAACCTAGCGTAAACCCGTCTTCGGTGGAGGTCAGTCCGAACCACTGCAGGTACCCAGTGCGCGGGACCATGTAACCATGATGGTAGTCTCGATGGCCGCCCATCTCGTAAATGATCATGGTTGGCTTTCGGCGATGGGAGAGCAATCGGGCCTTGTCCTTGAGTCCTTTCGACTCGAAGTACTCGGATGCTTCAGATAACATCACCTGTGTTTTCGAAAAAGGAAGATCTTGGTCCACCAACTCCCGCATCCGTTTTTCAAGCGTAGCTAGTTCGATAGGTTCGAGCTGCGCCCGGCCACTGATATGGCAATGGTATCCGCCATGCGCGACGGAGTGCTCCACATCCAATCGTGCCTCAGAGAAGAGTTCTTCGAAGGCGGCCGCTAGCAAGAACGTTAGCGAGCGGCGGTAGATCCGCATGCCATCTTCCTCGGCCATGGTTACCGGCCGAACATTCGATTCCATCTCGATTGGGTAAATTAGCTCGCGCAGTTCACCATTGACGATGGCGCCAACGATCGGGGCTGGGTCTTGGTCTTCATCCCTCAGGAAATCAGCGAGCTGCAGGCCACGCTCGGCCTCCAGCACCCGCCCTTCCGGAAGGTGGATCTGGACCGTTGGGCGAGCTTTCGCCTCTTCTATTGCGGAGTCAGCTGTCTGGGTCATTGGAAATAAACAGGGAAATGATTCTACCGCACACGCTAACGCGCACGTTAAGAATCCATTGAGCCCGCTAATCTAGACTCAGGAAGATGCCCTAGCCATCGTGGCCTTGGAATGAGGGGTCCCAGGGCAAGTTAACAGGGCGCCAGAGTTACAGTCTGGCGCCCAGCTCTTTTAAAGGGGGATCAACTCTCCACCAGGCCTAGCTCTGCTGGACGGCAGCACAACACAAGCTGTTTGGCCGCCAGGATCTCGTCCAGCCTGCCGGAAGGAGTCGTATGAGGTGCGGTTTGAAGCTTCTCAGGATCATTCTCCGCCTCCTGTGCGATGGATTTCATGGCCTCAATGAAGGCATCCATGGTGGCTTTTGTTTCGGTTTCTGTCGGCTCGATCATGAGCGCTTCCCGCACAATCAAAGGGAAGTAATACGTGGGGGGATGAAAGCCGTAATCCATCAGGCGTTTGCATATATCAAACGCGTGGATTTGGGGCGCGTTTTCAATTTTTCCCTCGACCACAAATTCGTGCATGCATGTCCGATCGAACGGAACTCGGTAGGTATCCCGAAGACCCGCCAGAAGGTAATTGGCGTTCAGCACCGCATGGTCTGCGATATCTCGCATACCTGATTTTCCGTTGGAGCGAATGTAGGCGAAGGCACGTACGTGCATCCCAAAATGACCGTGGAATGCTTTGACACGACCAATGGTCTTCTCCGGCATGACCATGCCATACAGCGGCGGTAAATCATCGTCGCCGGCTTCGACGATGCCGACGATTGGTCCGGGAAGGTAGTCCACTAGCGACTCGGTTACCCCAACCGGTCCGGATCCGGGCCCGCCCCCACCGTGGGGAGTGGAGAAAGTTTTGTGCAGGTTGTAGTGGAGCACGTCGAAGCCCAGGTCGCCGGGACGTATGACTCCCAGGAGCGCGTTCATGTTCGCCCCATCACCGTACACGAGCCCTCCACAGTCATGCACCAATTTGATGACCTCTTCGACATGCTCCTCAAACAGCCCAAGGGTGTTGGGGTTGGTGAGCATAAGCCCCGCGACGGTGTCGTCGCACTCGGCGCGCAATGCCTCGAGATCCACGTTGCCGCGCGCATCAGAAGGCAGTTCGACGACGCGCAGCCCACTCATGGTTGTCGTGGCGGGGTTTGTGCCATGCGCCGAATCGGGTACCAGGATCTTGTTGCGATTCGTGTCCCCTCGATCCTGGTGATAGGCACGGATCATCAAGATCCCGGTCAGCTCTCCATGCGCTCCGGCGGCAGGCTGTAGGCCAATTGCCGCAAAGCCACCGATTTCCGCCAACCATTCCTGGAGCGTGAACATCAGCGCTAGATTCCCCTGCAGCACCCGCGTGTCTTGCAGCGGATGCGTGTGGGCAAAGCCTGGCAGGCGGGCCGCGTCCTCGTTCACTTTAGGGTTGTACTTCATTGTGCAAGAGCCCAAGGGATAGAAAGCAGTATCGATCCCAATGTTGAGCTGCGACAGTCGAACAAAGTGCCGGACCACTTCCAGCTCTGAGAGTTCGGGAAGCTCAAGATGATCTCGCAGCATCCCTGCTGGCAGCTCGGCGGCGGGTACGTCAAGGTCAGGAAAACGATGACTCGGTCGACCTTCGGTTGATAATTCGTATACGTTCGGCTCAAGCGTGTTCATTCAGGGCCTCCACCAGCTCATCAATCTCTTCCTTATAGTTCAATTCTGTAACCGCAATCAGCATGTGATTGTCGAGCTCAGGGTAGTCCCGACCCAGGTCGTAACCCCCGATGATGTCATGGTCCAGCAGCGCCTCGTTAATTTCAGCCACCGGCCGGGGACAGTGCACGACGAATTCGTGGAAGAAGGGATCTTGGTTCCAAAGCTTATATCGATCCAATTGATTGATCGCTTGTGCCGCGTAGTGGGCTTTGTGGAAGCAGAGTTCGGCTACCTGTTTGAGTCCACTTCGACCCACGGTTGAGAGGTAAGCGGTCACTGCCAGCGCCATCAGACCTTGGTTGGTGCAGATGTTGGATGTAGCCCGTTCGCGGCGGATATGCTGCTCACGAGGGGCCAGAGCCAACACGTATCCGCGTTGACCGCGAGTGTCGAGCGTTTCTGCGACCAGGCGTCCAGCGATATTGCGAACATACTCTTGCTTAGTTGCGAAGAATCCAATGTAAGGGCCGCCAAAGGAGAGCGGAATACCGAGCGGCTGTCCCTCCCCGACGACGATGTCCGCGCCAAACTCAGAAGGCGGCTTGAGCATCCCCAAGGCAATGGGGTTGGCTACCACACACAGGAGCGCACCGGCTTCTTGCGCTGCATCCCCGAGCGCCTTCAAGTCCTGGATGTTCCCAAAAAAGTCTGGATATTGAACCGCAATCATGCTGGTCTCGGCGTCGACCAGGCTCGTCAGGTCCTGCTCTAGAGAGTCATCGCCAACGATCTCAAGCTGCTGCCCCTGCAGGTAGGTCCGCAGCACCTCTCGATACTGTGGGTGAATTCCCGACGAGAGCACTATCTTGCTTCGTTTTCCTCGATGGTGGTTTAGTGCCAGGATGGCGGCTTCTGCGAGAGAAGTAGCTCCGTCATAGTGCGAGGCATTTGCCACTTCCATTCCGGTTAGAAAAGTGATCAGGCTCTGAAACTCAAAGATGGCCTGGAGCGTCCCCTGTGAGACCTCCGGCTGGTATGGCGTGTAGGCTGTGTAGAACTCGTTCCGCAGGAGAACGTGGTCAACCACCGAGGGGACATAGTGGTTGTAGGCGCCGGCACCCAGGAAACAGCTTGTCTGACGCACATGTAAATTGGCCTGCGACAGGAGCTGCAGCTCCTCTATTACTTCCATCTCAGAGGCTGGATCCGGCAAGGCTAAATCAGGAAACCGCGCCGCCTCGGGCAAATCGGAGTACATATCCTCCATGCTCTCGAGCCCGATGGCTGCCAACATCTCCTGTCGCTCTGCGTCAGTATGGGGGATGTAGGACATCAGCTGCTTCGCTCCTCTGTGTTCTCCTTATAGGTAGCTGGGTCCATCAACTGCTCCAGCTCTGTCGGATCGCTCATGAGGATGCGCACCATCCAGGCCTCGCCGTAGGGATCGGAATTGACGACTTCCGGGTTGTCGGGAAGCGCGTCATTGATCTCGGCTACCTCACCCGATACCGGCGTATTGATGTCCGCCGCAGCCTTCACGGACTCGAGAATGCCTACTGCATCCCCCTTTGAAATAGTGTCCCCCACCCCAACAACTATTTCAAAATATACGACATCCGACAACTGATCTTGGGCGAAGTCCGTAACCCCCAAAGTCGCGGAGTCACCCTCCGCTTTGATCCATTCATCACTTCCTGAGTATTTCAAATCACCTGGAAACTCCATGCTGCCTCCTTCAATCGAATTAAGAAAGGGCACACACCCGTTCGGTGTGTGCCCCCTGTCAGAAACCTGAGAGATTCGCCCCGTGTCTGGGGCTTGCCCCTTCGGTGCGTGGTACGCTTTCCAGAGGTTCGGCCAGGCGGGGTCCTTTTACCTGAGAGTTTCACCCGCAGTTACACCAACATACGGACTTGCCCCTTCGGTGCCCGGGAGACCGGGTCTCTCCTCCGCCTGTGTCGTATGGCAGATTCCATTCTATGAACCCCGAACGGCAAAGTCAAGCCGTGCGCCTTTGACGAGGTTCACTTATTGAGCAGCCGGATATCCTTGATTCATTCTGATGAGCTATGCCAAGATTAGGTTGCTCGCAAACCCATCCATTAAAGGAGCCACATGCAAGAAGACATCACGCTTATCACTGGCGCGAATGGCGAAATCGGCCAGGCCTTGCTGCAGGTCCTGGACGCGGATCGGATCCTCGCCTTAGATCTCAATCCGCTAGATCCAGCGCTTGCGGGTTATTACCTGGAGTTTGTACAAGGCGACATTCTCGATCGCGATTTGTTGGAAGAACTGGGGGAAGAGTTCGAGATCACGCGCATCTACCATCTCGCGGCCGTCCTCTCGACCAAGGCCGAAAGTGATCCCCAACTAGCGCACCGAGTCAACGTCGAGGGCACGATGAACCTGCTCAACTTCGGACTGGCTCAGAGCGAGGCGCAAGCCACCTCCGTCCAGTTTCTATTCCCGAGCAGTATCGCCGTGTACGGCCTGCCCGATCTGGAAACAAAGAGCGCTCAAGGACCGCTGAAGGAATACACCTGGCAAAACCCGCACACCATCTACGGCGCCGGCAAACTGTACTGCGAACTCCTTGGTCAGCACTTCAGCAGGCGAGGCTCAGCGTTGTTGGATTTCCGCGCCATTCGTTTTCCGGGTTTGATCAGTGCCGACACGCTTCCCACGGGCGGCACCACGGACTACGGTCCGGAAATGCTGCACTTTGCCGCCGAGGGGCGGCCCTATCGTTGTTTTGTGCGGCCAGACAGTGTGCTTCCCTTCATGCCCATGCCAGACGCCGTGCGCGCGCTGCAAGAACTTGGAGCCGCAGCGAGCGTGGCCCAGAGGGTCTATAACGTCGCCAGTTTCAGCCCCTCCGCGGAGCAGCTCATGCGATGTGTAGAGCAATATTTCACAGCTGCAGAAATAACTTTCGAGCCGGATCTCAAACGCCAGGAAATCGTTGACAGTTGGCCGGCCGAGGTGGACGACAGCGCGGCGCGGGCAGATTGGGGCTGGTCGCCCGAATACGATCTGGATCGCGCGTTTGCGGACTACCTGGTCCCGGCCGTGACTGAGCGCTATTTGAAAGAGTCAGGATAGCTGACCAACTGGGGAACGCGCCGGTCGATTCCGCAGGTGATTTCGTAATTAGTCGTTCCGCAACGATCGGCTACATGCTCGGCAGTGCTTGCAGTCCCGCCTTGAATTCCGATCAAACATCCCCGATTTATTTCTTTTTCTGCCCTGTCCTGACGAAATTGATAAGAATCGACCGGTCGGGAAGTGACACCTCTCACTTTTCCTGAACCAATACCTTCCAATAGAGTGATTCTATTGGGAGTCCCGCGCTGTCATCGGTCCGGAGGCCGATCGATACCGGCTTTAGTAGGGGAACACACTTCCTGAAAGTGAGCTTTATGCTGGGCGACCCTTCATAGGCTCCAGGCTTGAAGGTCGCTTCAGATTCGACCCGGCAATTTCAACTCAACGTACGGGCCCTACCCACCCACGATCACACCCGCCGCGAGAGGAGGGACAGCGAGCGCGAATACGAAACTGAACCCGCAATCCGCAGCATTCGGAGTCTCTAACGCCGTCTGAAGGCGTTTGAGGATTGGAGTTCACATGTACAAGAAATACTTAGGCTTCGCATTACTTGGGCTAGCCCTCGTAATCGCTTTATCGGCGTGTGCACCAGCAGCCGAAACCATCAAGATCGGTGTCAACGCTCCAATAACCGGGGACATTCCCAAAGTTGGAGAGGGCACAAAGTTCGCGGCCGAGATGTGGCTGGAGGAAATTGGCGGCGAGATCGCTGTAGGCGGCACGACTTATACGGTGGAACTCGTCATCGAAGACAACGAGTCTAAAGCCGAGTCGGCCGCGGCGGTCAACTCCAAGCTGATCGCGCAAGATGAGGTGCTGGTGATCGTTGGCCCACAGTCCTCCAAGCAGGCCGTTCCGGCTGGCGGTGTGGCTAACGACAACTCGACCCCCATGATCAGCCCATGGTCTACGAATCCAAATACCACGCTGGATCGCCCTTGGGTCTTCCGCACGCCGTTCCTGGATCCTTTCCAGGGGCCTGTGGTGGCAAACTTCGTGGGCGATGAGTTTGGCTTCACGAAGGCGGCCGTGCTCTACGACGTGGCCAGCGACTATCCTAAGGGCCTGGCCGACAACTTCAAGGAGGGTTGGGAGGCCCTCCATGGAGCAGGCTCGGTGGTGGCTTTCGAGAGCTTCACGACAGGTGACGCCGACTTCAGCGCCCAGCTCACGAACATCATGAACTCCGGCGCCGAAGTTATCTTCACCCCGCAGTACTACAACGAGGTGGGGCTAATCGTGCAGCAGGCGCATGAGCTCGGTTGGGCGGCGCCCATCGTAGGCAGTGATAGCTGGGGATCCGCAGAGCTAGTCAATCTCTGTGGCGAAGACTGCTACGGACTGTTTTTCAGCACGCACTACGCGGCTGAAGGGGCGACGGGCGCCACCAAGGCGTTCATTGACGACTACAACGCTCTACATGGCTACGTGCCGGATGATGTCGGCGCGCTGACGTGGGATTCGTTCCACATCGTCGAACAAGCCATCAAGGACTGTGGCGAGATCACGGGCGACCTGGCAGCTGACCGTCAGTGTGTTCGCGATGCTATGGCCAGCATCAAGCAGTTCAATGGCATCACCGGCGACATGACCTTCACAGAGGAGGGCGACCCCATCAAGTGTGCGGTGATTGTGCAGATCACCAACGAGGGTAAGTTCAGCTTCTACGAGCAGGCGTGCCCGTAGCTAGCGGGTGAGCTCATAGATCCTATGCCCTCGCATAAGGATCACTAGTCGAGGGGCGGGTCCAGGGCAGAAGGCCCTGGCCCGCCCCTGCAACGGTTAAGGGTGAGGCTCCTATGCATTTTTTCTTCCAACAACTAGCCAACGCTCTGCAGCTGGGCAGTTTCTATGCGCTGATCGCCCTCGGCTATTCCCTGGTTTATGGCGTATTAATGCTTTTCAACTTCGCCCATGGGGACATCTTCATGGTGGGTGCCTTTATTGGCTTTTTCGTGGCAACCGCCATTCTGGCGCTAGGAATCTTCGAGATCTTCGTACTTCCCACCTGGCTGATGCTGGCGTTGGTGCTGCTGCTAACCATCGTGATCGCCATGATCCTCAATGCCTTCGTGGGCATGACCGTGGAGCGCATCGGATACCGCCCCCTCCGCCAGGCCCCGCGCGCTTCCGCCGCCATCACCGGACTGATGATCGGCATCATCCTCGAGACCGGCAACTTATGGCTGTTGGGCGCCGAGCGCCTGAGCTTCCCAGAACTCATTCAGACCTCCACCATAACGATCGGCGGGGTCAACCTCACCAATAAGAAGATCTTCATCGTGCTCTTATCCATTGCGCTGATGCTTGCCCTTCACTTGTTCATCCGCAGGAGCAAATGGGGCCGAGCCATGCGAGCCATGGCCTACGATTTCGTGGTGGTGCCCTTGATGGGAGTCTCGATCAACCGCATCGCACTGCTTACCTTCGCCCTCGGCTCGGCGCTCGCGGCGGTGGCCGGGATCTTTTTCGGTATCGCTTACCCGGTGCTGGATCCGTACATGGGAATTCGGCTGGGATGGAAGGCCTTTGTGGCCGCAATCCTCGGGGGCCGCGGATCGATACTCGGCGCCGCCTTAGCCGGCTTCCTGCTTGGATTCATCGAGATCTTTACGGCAGCTATCTTCCCCTCCACGATGCGGGATCTAATTGCCTTTGGAATTATCTTAATTATTCTGACCTTCCGGCCCCATGGCTTCTTCGGGGAACCGTACAGCGCACAACTCCGCCTGTAGCCTATATGTAGAGGGACTGCCTCATGTCCGTTGCAACACAGACCCTAGCCAACCGATGGAGCGGCCTGCGGGCGTGGTTGGCGCGCGCCTGGCAGCCTTTCCGGCCTGTGCCGCTGCTTGGCTGGTTGGCCGCGATCCTCATCGCTGTGATCATTGAGCGCGCCGTCGGCACGCCCGTGGCGCGAGCCCTAGGCATGTCGAAGGTTCCGGCCCTCTTCGGCTTCATCATCATGCTCAAGAACCCTGGGCTGGTATTTAGCGCGCTGCTGTACGTTCTCCTCATTTACCTACTGCCGATTGCGCTAGTAACTCGCTTGAGCGTGAGGGCAGCCAACCAGATCGCCGGAAAACTGATCGGGTACTCGGTGACCTTATCCTCTCTGGCCCATCTTAGCGTGCTCTACGCCGCGCTCTTCCTGTGGTCAGGCGAGAGTGACTACCGGCAGCTCGTAGCCAAGCTCGCCATGATCGCCATCATCACGACCCTCAGCCTAAACGTCGTGAACGGGTACATGGGGGAGTTCTCGTGTTCCCACCCCGGATTTATGGCCCTGGGCGCATATGGGGCCTCGGTTCTTACGGTCACGCTGTTTGTCGACGACAACTTACTGGGCCAGGCCTTGCTGCCGCCGGCGCTCGGACCCTTCATGTTCCCGATCACACTGATCATCGGAGGGGCCGTAGCCGCGGTTGGAGCGCTCGTGGTGGCAATCCCCTCCTTCCGGACGCGTGGCGACTATCTGGCCATCATATCGCTGGCCTTTATGTTCATCGTAAAAAGCCTATTTGAGAACCTGGAAGTGTTTGGCGGTCCGCGCGGGCTCGCGAATCAACCTAATTATGCCAGCCTGACTACCATCTTCCTTTGGACCATCGCATGCATTTGGGTCATCAACAACTTTGTGCGTTCCACTATGGGAAAGGCGCTCAACGCGGTGCGGGACGGTGAGATGGCGGCCGATGCTATGACGGTCAACACGCGCCGCACGAAGATGACTGCCTTTTTGTTTGCAGCATTCTGGGCAGGTGTCGCCGGAGGGCTACTCGCTCACGTGATCCGCTACATCAATCCTGACACGTTTGGAATTCGGAAATTGGCCGAGGTTCTTGCGATGGTGTACCTGGGGGGACTTAACGCGGTGGCTGGCTCCATCGTGGGCGCCGTCGGATTCGTTGTGATGAGCGAGGCCTTGAGGCCACTCGAAATCCTTAAGTGGATCATGATTCCAGTTCTGCTGATCCTGCTCATGATTTTCCGGCCGACGGGCTTGATCGCGTTCAAGGAATTTGAGCCCGAGAAATTCCTGCGGCCCAAGGTCGAGTCCAACGATCAAGCCTCAAGCCCACCCAAAACGGCGGGCGATCGACAGCAAGGATAGATGCATGGCGCTGCTGCAAGTCGATAACATGACGCACTACTTCGGCGGACTGCGGGCCGTGCACAACTACAGTCTCCAGATCGAGCCAGGAGAGTTACGCGGTCTAATCGGGCCCAACGGAGCGGGCAAGACCACGATCTTCAACCTGATCACCGGACGCTACACGCCCACCGAGGGCGAAATCCGCCTGGATGGCACGTCGCTGATTGGTCTGAAGCCATACGAGATCGCCTCGCTTGGGCTGGGCCGAACCTTCCAGAACCTGCGACTATGGCGGCACATGACGGTTCTCGAGCATGTCAAGATGGCGCACTACTCGAAGTTGAGCTACGGACTCTCGGGTGCCTTCTTCAGTACTCAGAAGCGGAGGGAGCAGGAACAGGATACGGCGGAAGAGGCTTTAAGGCTGCTGAAGCGGGTGGGCGCGGATCAGCACGCGGATCAGGTGGTGACCAACCTTCCCTACGGCGCTCAGCGCCGAGTGGAGCTTGCACGTGCTTTGGCCATCGAGCCGAAGGTACTTTTCTTGGACGAGCCCACGGCAGGGATGAATCCGGAGGAGCTTCGGCAGATCATGGAAATCATCCGCAGCATACACGCCGACTTCGGGTTCGCGATCTTTCTGATCGAGCACCGGATGAGGTTCGTGATGGAACTGTGCGAGATCATTCAAACCCTGGATTTTGGGGAGGTGATCGCCGAGGGAACCCCAGATGAGATCCGTAACGACGAGCGAGTGATTGACGCTTACCTGGGCAAAGACATCGAAATCTGATGCTGCTGACCGTCGAGAATCTCACCGTTAAATACGATCAGATCCAGGCTCTACACGGCATTGATTTCGAAGTGGACGAGGGCGAGATCGTTTGCATTATTGGGGCGAATGGTGCGGGCAAGAGCACGGCGCTCCGCGCAATCTCTCGGCTCGTACATGCTGAAGCCGGTTCTAAGCTGGAATTCGCAGGCAAGGACTTGCTCGAACACCCCGCAGAGAAAATCGTTAGCGAGCTCGGGATTTCCCACGTCCCCGAAGGGCGTCGACTCTTCGCTAACCTGTCGGTATTTGAAAACTTGAAGCTGGCTACCTATGCCCGAAAGAACGGTAAGGCGGTTGAGCGGGACTTTGAGCGCGTGTTCTCCATTTTTCCTCGACTGGACGAGCGAAAGGATCAGAAAGCCGGCACCTTGAGCGGTGGTGAACAGCAAATGCTTGCTGTCGGCCGCGCGATGATGAGCGCCCGCAGAATGATGCTGCTCGATGAGCCATCCATGGGCCTGGCGCCGCTCTTGATGCAGACCGTATTCAGGGCATTAAGAGAAATCAACGAGGAGGGCACCACGCTGCTGCTGGTCGAACAAAATGCCCGCTTGGCGCTGCGCTTCGCGCAACGTGGCTACGTTCTCGAGAGCGGCAACATCGTCCTCTCTGGCAAGTCGGAGGATTTGATCGCCAACCCGGAAGTCAAACGGGCGTATTTGGGAGGCTAGCAAAACCCAATAGAGGAGTGGCTCAAACGAGGCGGGGCACTCGCGAGCCGATCCCACACGTGACTTCATAGTTGATGGTGCCCCAGCGATCGGCGACCTGCTCTGCGGTAATCGTTGCGTCGCCCTGACTCCCGATCAACACCACCTCATCCCCAACCTTTGCCCCGGGAACCGATTCCAGCTGCATCATCGAGAGATCCATGCATACCCTGCCCACCACCGGCACCTGCTGAGAACCGACCAGCACCTGATTCCCCCCTGTCCTACGCAGCCCGTCTGCATAGCCGACCGGGAACGTTCCGATCCGTTCCTCGCTCTTCGTGACATAGACGTGTCCGTAGCTTACGCCAGTCCCAGCCGGCAGGTCTCTCACACGAGTAAGCCGACTCTTCCACTGAAGGGCGGGCCGGAACTCTCCCGGGAGCGGCTGTTCCTTTGAGGGCTGCAGGCCATAGAGTGCGATTCCGACCCGCACCATATCGAGCTGCGCTTCTGGCAGCGCAAGGGTTGCGGCCGAGTTGGCGGCGTGGGCCAGCGAAGGTCGCAGATCGGCCGCCTCCAATTCCGCGAGCGCTTGGTTGAAGCGCTCCAACTGTTCTCGAGCTGGCCGTGCATCGAGCTCATCGGCCCGGGCGAAGTGTGTGAATACGCCTTCGAATGAGACCGAGTCGAGATCGCTTAGTTCGCGCCCCAGCGAGACGGCTTCTTCAGGTGCTGCCCCGGTCCGGCTCATTCCGGTATCGAGCTCAAGATGCACCTTGGCCCTCATGCTCTGGGACTGCGCGGCGCTTACGGCCGCGTTGATTTGATCCCGGTTGCCAACGGTGATCGAGATATCCTGGCGAATAAGTTGGTCCAGGCTGTCCTGGGGCGCCGGGCTTAGAACCAGGATCGGTTCCTTCAGCTCGGAATCCCTGAGCTCCAGAGCCTCTTCTGACCGTGCTACTCCAAACCAGGAGGCGCCCCCTCGAGCGGCCGCGCGCGCGGTCTCGACCGCGCCGTGCCCATAGCCATTGGCCTTCACGACTGCCATTAATTGCGCGTCAGAACTCGCGAAAAGCGCGCGCGCGTTTCCCTCAATGGCCGACAAATCGATTTCCACCCAGGTCGCGTACTGATTCCGTGGATCCACGAGCGAAGTATACGGAGCCGATGTCTGGATGTCCATGCCGTGGGTATAATCGCTCGTCCTTTACTTCAGGAAAGGGCCTGCCCTGCGGCTGCTTTGCAGGACCGCCGAAACTCCATGTCTGATTTCTCTTATGAATTGACCGCACAATCGGGCCGCGGCCGGACCGGGGTTTTTAAAACCCCACACGGCGAGCTCGAGACACCGTTGTTTGCACCGGTCGGCACTCGAGCGACCGTAAAGGCGCTTACTCCAGAGCAAGTCACGGAGCTGGGTGCGTCGCTTGTCTTAGCGAACGCCTATCATCTGTATCTACGCCCTGGCGACCAACGGGTGGCCGATTTGGGTGGATTGCACGCCTTCATGCAATGGTCGGGACCCATACTTACCGATTCGGGCGGATTCCAGCTTTTCTCTCTTGCCGACAAGCGCGTCGTTGACGAAGAGGGTGTGACCTTTCGCTCACACCTCGACGGCTCAGAGCATCGCTTGACGCCGGCAAAGGCTATCGCTATTCAAGAGAATCTTGGCGCGGACATCATCATGGCGCTCGATGAATGCGCGGGACCTTACGACCGGAAGTACAACGAACTTGCCATGCAGCGTACGCATGACTGGGCGGTTCAGTGCCTGGAAGCCAAGACGCGGGCGGATCAAGCGCTGTTTGGCATCGTCCAGGGAGGCGTATTTCCCGATTTGCGCCGGGAATCGGCACGCTTTATCGCCGGTCTGGATACCCCCGGGATCGGGATCGGGGGGCTGAGCGTAGGCGAAAGCAAAGAAGAGATGTATTCCATGCTGGAGATTCTCGACGAAGAGCTCCCCGAGCAGCGCCCCCGATATCTGATGGGCGTCGGAGCGCCGGAAGATATTGTGGAAGGCGTGCTGCGCGGGGTCGATCTATTCGACAGCGTTCTGCCGACCCGGCTCGCTCGAAATCACGCGGCCTTCACTCGAAACGGTCGGGTGAACGTACGCAGCGCTGCGTTAGCGGACGATCCGAAACCACTTGATGATGCATGCGAGTGTTATGCGTGCTTGAATTTCTCTCGCGCTTATCTGAGACATCTTGCGGCTTCAAAAGAGATGCTCTCCGCCACCTTGCTCTCCATCCACAACCTGAAATGGCTGATGGACCTGACCCATGAGCTGCGCAACGCAATCAAGGACGATCGGCTGGCCGAATTTGCGGACAACACTCTGCGACAACTCGAGGTTTCCAAATGACCTGGATTCAGGCTTTGATACTGGGAGCCCTTCAGGGCGCAACCGAGTTCCTCCCTATTTCGTCCTCGGGCCACCTGGTCCTATTTCCATGGTTGTTTGGGTGGGATATCGATCCTGAGGTTCTCTTTCCATTTGCCGTGGTCCTTCATTGGGGAACGCTGCTAGCAGTGGTAGCCGCATTTTGGAGCGATCTGGTGCGCCTGATCTCCGCTGCATTTCAGGGCATTCGTAGGCGTGATCCCATTGGTACAGTGGATGCGAAGCTGGCATGGCTGCTCTTAGTTGCCACAATCCCTGCCACTCTAGCGGGAGTGTTGTTCAGTGATCTCATTCGCGGGGCCTTTGCTCAACCTCAGGCGGTTGCGTTGCTTCTGATCTTCAATGGCGGTTTGTTGATGCTGGGTGAATGGTTCAGGACTCGGCGCAGTTCTGTATCGGCGCTTTCCGAGTTCAAGCTGCCCGACGCAATCTTGATCGGTCTCTTTCAGGTGCTAGCCCTGCTCCCAGGCATATCGCGATCGGGAAGCACGATCGTCGGCGGCCTGTCGCGCGGATTGGCCCGGCTCGAATCAGCCCGGTTTGCGCTTCTGCTTGCAGTGCCGATCATGCTCGGCGCTGGAATGGTCGCGGTCGGCGATTTCAGCACGGTCTCGTCCGATTCTGCACAGGAATTCGTGATCGGGTTTATCGCCGCGGCGGTGGTCGGATTTGCAGCCATCCGTTGGCTGCTTCGATTTCTTTCCCACGGCTCACTGCGCGGATTTGCGGCTTATTGCGCGGCTCTGGGCTTAGCCGCTCTGGCGTCAGCGATAGCCCGTGCCTAAAGCGGCAGTGGTGATCGGGGCTGCGGCGTTGATCGCAGCTTGCGTTAACTCAACACCTGAGGCAGCGCCTGCGCTTCCAACCCCCTTCCCCGAAATTGCTACCTCCCCCGAACTTGAGATGTGGGCCACCGAAAGCATCCTATCCTTCCGGGAGACTCAACAATCTGACACATTCATTGGCTTTGGCCTGCAGGTGTTGGCGCTGTCTGCAGGGCTAGAGTCCGCGGAGAATCAAGGATCAGCGCTTGTCGTCACCTCCACGGAACCGCCGCCCGGCTGGTTTGCTACACCACTTGGCAAGGATTCGGTAGTGTTCGTGGTGAACGCCGAGTTCCCGCTGCGTGACCTGGCTGCCGAGGAGATCGTCGACATCTTCACCGGGCGGACCGACAACTGGCAATTGCTCGGCGGGCCCGACTTAGCGATCCAGGCTATCGTTCCTCTGCGAGGCGCCGAGACCCGAAGCTACCTTCAGCAAACGCTTCTCGGAGATCGAAGGTTCACATCCTCTGCGCTTCTTGGACCAGTCCCCGAGGCGGTTCTTTCGCTGGTTCAGGAAGATCTGGGGGCAATCGGGTTCCTTCCATTGTCCGCCGTGAGTGGAGATGTAGGCCTTCTATCTATTGATGGCCGCGACCCAATGCAGGCAACCAGCTACCCGTTCATGTTCGAGGTGCTTGGAATTGCACCTGATGAGCCCGGTGGGATTGTGCGGGATTGGCTTGCGTGGCTGCAAGCGTCGGACTAGGAGGGTTTTAGGAAGGGGTTAGTCTGGCGCTCTGTCCCCACGTTGGTGGATGGGCCGTGGCCGGTCAGGAGCAGGGTCTCATCTGGCAGCGTTAGCACCTCCTGCTGGATGCTCGCAAGCAGCGTCTGCATGTCCCCGCCTGGCAAGTCCGTTCGGCCAACACTGCCTCGAAATATCAGATCGCCGCAAAACACCGCTCCGCCGTGCTCGTAGGTGAGAATTACGTGCCCCGGCGAATGGCCGGGCGTGTGGCGAACTTCGAACTCCTGAGATCCCAGAGCCAACTTCATCCCATGCTCGAGATACACGGTTGGCTCGGGTCCGGAATCAAATTCGGAAATACCAAATGCAATTGCTCCCCCACCCATTCGCCACAGTGAATGATCGTCCGCATGCAGGGCGACCGGTATCGGAGCTTCAGATAAGTCGGAAATCGCTCCCGCCCCGCCGAAATGATCGAAGTGCGCGTGGGTTAGCCAAATCTGATTAATGCGCCAACCTCGAAGCTCCGCCTCACGAAAAATGAGGTCACCGTCCCAGGCAGGATCGATAACCACCGCCAGTTTGCTGGCAGGATCGGCGACCAGGTAGGCATTCGTGGCTGCCAGGCCTAGAACCAAAGAGACGATTTCGAGGTCTTGAAGGTGAATTTCGTCAGGCATCAATTTGCGATCGAGTTTCAATCTATCGATTTTACCCAGTCTTCGGAGGTCCGAACCATGGATTATTCGCCAAAGTGGCCTTCTCCGTCAATCCAGGCCTAGGCAGGGCCTATGTTATGCTTCCGACCCCTCGTTAAAACCTATGACTATCGCCGAATTCGTACTTCCCCAAGCTAAGCAACGCAATCGAGCCTCCATCAACCGGTGGATCCTCTCGCACACCCTGGATCACCTCTGGATCGTGCTGATGACCGTGGTGGGAGCTTTCGGCAACGCTGCCCTGGCGGCGGCAGTGCCGGTGTTTCTCGGTCAGGCATTTGACATCGTCATTGCCGGCCAGGATGTGCAAGAAGGTTTGGCTCGAATCGCGATCTTGATTGTCGTCACTCAGGTGATTCGCAGCGTACTGCAATTGGGGCGAAATTTCGGAGCTGATCTGCTGGGGCAGCGGCTGGAGCGCGATATTCGGGAGGAGCTTTACCTTAGCCTGCTCGGGAAGAGCATGACCTTCCACAACTTGCAACCAGTCGGGGACACGATGGCCCGCGCCACGAACGACGTGCGTGAAATTGGCCTGATGTACAACCCGGGTTTCAATCTGGTCATCGGATCGGCAAACTTTATCCTGCTCCCGCTCATTGTCGCTCCTTCCATTTACCCGACTCTGATCGTCATCCCGGTTTTATTCACAATTTCGTATGCGATCGCGATCTGGGCTTACCTGCGAGAGCTCCGGCCGGTGACAGAGGATGCGCGGAAGTCGTTTGGCGACATGAATGCGCACTTATCCGAAGCGATCGACGGAATTGAGGTCGTCAAGGGCCACGCACAGGAGGATCAGGAGGTCGAACGCTTCACAAGTAATGCTGCCTCCTATCGAAAAGCGTTTGTACGGCAGGGGGATATTGAGGCCCGTTATCTACCTTTGCTGCTGCTCGGGCTTGCCGAGGCCGGCGCGTTTCTTCAATCGGTGATTCTCTACCAGCAAGGAATCCTGGACCTGGGCGATGTAGTAGCGTTTATGGGTCTCATCCAGCTTTTCGCGTTTCCCACTTTTATTTCACTTTTCGCATACTCGCAGGTTTCGCTCGGCATGGCTGGAGCCCGTCGGATACTCGATCTGATCAATCAACGTACGGAATTGGATCGGAATCCCGAAGGCTATGCCGCTCCGATGGAGGGCGAGATTGAGTTCCGAGGCGTGAACTACTCGTACGGAGAAGGGAATGGAGCCCTTCAGGAACTAACCTTTCGGCTCGAGCCAGGGCAGACCATGGCTATCGTCGGTCAGACCGGCACGGGCAAAACCACGCTAGCCAAATTGATCAACCGTATTTACGAAGTGGGCTCCGGTCAGGTGCTTATCGATAAGGTGGACGTGCGAGAGTGGGATCTTGCTTCGCTCCGAGCGCAGATCTCGATCATCGAGCAGGATCTATTCCTCTTCTCTAGATCGATTTCGGAAAATATCGCCTTTGGTAAACGCGGAGCCTCCCAGGACGAGATCGAACGGGCCGCTATGGAAGCCCAGGCGCACGAGTTCATTATGGGATTCGCCGAGGGCTATGAGACGGTCGTCGGCGAGCGCGGGGTAACCCTTTCCGGGGGCCAGCGACAGCGCATCGCGCTAGCTCGCGCCTTTCTGACCGACCCTCGCATTCTCATTCTCGATGATTCAACCAGCTCTATCGACAGCGCAACTGAAGATGAAATTCAGCGCGCCATTTTTCGCGCGGCTGAGGGGCGCACGACAGTCATCATCACGCATCGTCTGTCCCAGATCCGCTGGGCCGACCTCATTTTGGTGCTCCGGCGCGGGCAGGTTTCGGCCATTGGCACTCACGAGCAGCTGATCGAAACCTCCCCAGCCTACCAGCAGATATTTTCCGAACTCGGAGACTAATGGGTTTCTTTTCAGATTTAGCTCGCGAGGACTACGATCGCTCCTACACCGATTGGGAACTAGTTCGTCGCCTGGCAGATTACTTCAAGCGCCACGGCAAGAAGCTGACCATCACGCTGGTGGCTACGCTTATCGTAGCAGTCGCGGCCGCCTCGTCGCCGGTGCTCGTTGCCTACGGGGTAGGGCTGCTGGACCAAAATTCACAGGATTCGCTGCTGTACCTGATTGCACTGGCTCTCTTCGCGCTTGGAGCCATAGTCTGGATGGCAAACTGGGTGCGCAGGCGCGCAGTCACTCGGGTGATCGGTGATGTGATGCTCGACTTAAGAACGGAGGCCTTCAAAGCGACCGCCTCGCATGACATGTCGTTCTACGATGAACATGCCTCCGGCAAAGTCGTCAGCCGTATCACCTCAGACACGAATGAGTTTGCACAAGTCTCCGTGCTGCTCACGGAGCTCATCACACAGATGGTGCAAGTTGTCATTCTGATCGTTGTGCTATTTCAGATTGATGTCCAATTGACCCTTCTTGTTCTGGCGATGCTTCCTGTCTTGTTTCTAGCCTCCCTGGGGTTCCGGTACTGGGCCCGGAGGGTGATGCGCCGCTCCATGCGCGCGGTTGCAAACGTGAACGCCAGCATCAAAGAGGCCGTAACAGGAATCACGGTGGCCAAGAACTTCCGGCAAGAGGAAGCAATCTACCGCGAGTTCGAAACCGTCAATGTTCAGTCCTATTCGGTGAATGTAAGACGTGGTTTTGTATTGGCGCTCGTTTTCCCAACTCTGAATGCGATGATGGCCGTGGGCACCGCAATCGTGGTCTACCTCGGCGGCCTGGAGGCTGCGAAGGGCGCAATCGCGGTTGGAGCATGGTATCTGTTCTTGCGCAGCGTCGATCGGTTCTGGTTTCCCGTACTGGGTTTGTCTTCGTTCTGGAGCCAAATTCAAGGCGGCCTATCCGCTGCCGAACGCGTTTTCGCTCTGATTGATGCTGAAGCGGCTGTGTTTCAAACTGATCATTTGCAGGTGCCCAAATTTCGCGGTGAAATCCAGTTTGCAAACGTCGATTTTCGCTACCGGCCGGATGAGCCGGTGCTTGAGGACTTCAAGCTTGAGATTGAGCAGGGAGAGGATCTGGCCCTGGTCGGCCATACCGGAGCCGGCAAATCGTCGATCGTCAAGCTGATCACCCGTTTTTACGAATTTCAAGGCGGCCAAATTTCGGTGGATGGACTCGACATCCGCTCCCTGGATTTGCGAGACTACCGCCGCCAAATTGGTCTGGTACCCCAAAACCCATTCCTGTTTTCAGGCACTGTGCTGGAGAACATTCGCTATGCGAGCCCAGATGCGACCGAAGATGAAATTATAGAATTAGCACGTCGAATCGGCTCGGGAGAGTGGATGGATGCGCTTCCAGAAGGGTTGCAGAGCGAGGTTGGCGAACGCGGCAAACGACTTTCGATGGGCCAGCGTCAACTAGTATCGCTCATGAGGGTACTAGTGCAGCGCCCGGCGATATTTGTTCTCGATGAGGCGACCGCCAGCGTCGACCCATTCACCGAAACTCAGATCCAGCAGGCTCTTCAGTTGATCCTGGCCGACACGACCTCTATCTTGATCGCTCATCGGCTCTCGACCGTGCGTGCCTCTGACCGCATCATTGTGCTTCGCCAGGGCAGCATCATCGAGGAAGGTGATCATGATCGGCTCCTAGCGGATGGAGGCCACTATGCGGAGCTATACAACACGTATTTTCGGCATCAGGCGCCGGATTACAGA
>Ga0255054_10000630_pt1 | contig 20767 bp, 20 predicted proteins | sample JV7_2_23_MG_FD_188634 | JGI IMG/M metagenome (GOLD analysis project Ga0255054, IMG submission 188634) | Seawater microbial communities from Jervis Inlet, British Columbia, Canada - JV7_2_23 | ecosystem: Environmental > Aquatic > Marine > Inlet | place: Canada: British Columbia | collected...
AGGGTGCCGTCCGCTTTAACGGTAAATCCATCGAAAACCTCAAGGCCCATGAAATTGCTAAATTGGGAATATCCCGCACTTTTCAGACCGTCGAACTGTTTACCAATATGACGGTTCTGGAAAACGTCATGGTGGGTTGCCACACCCGCATAAAATCCTCATTTATTGCTTCCGGTCTGCGGTTGCCGCAGGTCAAGCGCAAAGAGGAACAAATGCGGTCTAAAGCAATGGAGATTCTGGAGTTTATCGGCATCGCCGATAAATATAACGAATCCGCTGATGGTCTGCCCCTGGGTGAAAGAAAAATTCTGGAAATCGGACGTGCGCTGGCCACGGAACCGGAGCTGGTCTGCCTGGATGAACCTGCGGCCGGCCTGAATGAAACCGAAACTCAAACAGCAGCCGATTTGGTCCGACGCATCAAAGATCGGGGCATTACGGTATTGCTGGTCGAACATGATATGAAAGTTGTTATGGATATTTCCGATGACATTTTGGTTTTAAATTACGGGGAAAAGATTGCTGAAGGTCCGCCGCTGGAAATCCAGAATAATCCCAAAGTGATTGAGGCCTATCTGGGTGGTGGCGAGGAAAACAATGCTTAAGATTGAAAATCTGCGCGCATATTATGATACCATACCTGCCCTGAAAGGCGTTTCTATCGAGGTGCCTGAAGGCGAAATTGTCTCCATCATTGGCGCCAATGGTGCTGGTAAGTCCACACTCCTGAAGGCCATCTCCGGGCTCATCAAGACTCAACAGGGCCGTATTGCTTATAAAGATCAGGACATTGCCGGCCATGCGGCCAATAAAATTGTGGCCCTGGGTATCTCCCAGGTACCGGAAGGCAGGCAGATATTTGCCCATCTTACCGTTCAGGATAACATTAATCTGGGTGCTTATCTCTATTTTAAACGTCGCAACCGGGCAGAAATTGCGGAGCGAATGAACGAAGTATATAAGCTGTTCCCCATCCTCAAACGACGGGTCAAGCAGATTGCGGGCACCCTATCCGGAGGCGAGCAGCAAATGCTGGCCATTGCCCGGGCGCTGATGGGCCGACCCGAGCTTCTATTATTAGACGAACCCTCCATGGGTCTTGCGCCGCTTATTGTGCGGGAAATATTTGCGGTCATCAAAAAGCTCAACGAATCAGGCACCACCATCTTGCTGGTTGAACAGAACGCCAAGACTGCCCTGAACGTTGCCAAGCACGCCTTTGTTCTCGAGACTGGAGAAATCGTGCTCGAAGGTTTGGCTTCCGATCTCCTGGTTGATCCCAAGGTCAAGGAAGCTTACCTGGGCGGCTAGCTTGATTGACCATTGATGATTGCAGATTGAATATGGAATAAAGAAAGATCACCTTCATGATTAAAGATTGTCCGCCGGTGAAACAATTTTCAATCTTCAATAATCAATCCCCAACGCTTTCTTGCTTGACACTCCAGGCGCCTTCCTCTATATTTCATCTTTTATACTAAATACGTATACTGTATACAAAATTAATACCTTGCCAACATAAAATCAGTTTTAGGAGGGGGAAAAATGGAATTTAGTTTGCCCGAAGAGCTTGAAATTCTGAGAAATACGGTGCGCGATTTTGCAGAAGAGAAAATTGCGCCATTTGCCGACGAATGGGATGAAAAGCATTACTTTCCATACGAGGAAGCCGTCAAGCCGATGGGGGAACTCGGTTTGTTCGGCACCGTTATTTCTGAGGCATACGGCGGATCCGAGATGGGCTGGCTGGCAGCCATGATTGTCACTGAAGAAATTGCCCGGGCGTCGAGTTCCCTGAGGGTCCAGATCAATATGCAGACCCTTGGGTGTGCCTACACCATCGAAAAATACGGCAGCGAAGAGTTGAAGCAAAAATATATTCCCAAGCTGGTCAGCGCCGAATATATGGGCGCATTTGCCATGACCGAACCGGATGCGGGCTCTGATGTGATGGCCATGAAATCCCGGGCCGAAGACAAAGGCGATCACTGGCTTTTAAACGGATCCAAGACCTGGATTTCCAATGCTCATATTGGAGATGCAATCATTTATTATGCCTATACGGATCGAGATGCAGGCTCAAAGGGCATGTCGGCATTCGTCGTAGAGCTTAAAAATTTCAACGACGTTCGGACCACCGTTCTGGACAAGATGGGATCCCGATCTTCACCCACAGGAGAAATCTATCTGACCGATACCAAAGTGCCAAAGGAAAATATTCTCGGCAATCCCGGTGATGGTGCTAAAATCCTTTTTGGATCCTTGAATCAAACCAGACTTTCAGCTGCCGCCGGTGCTGTGGGTGTGGCCCAGGCCTGCCTGGATGAAGCGGTCAAGTATGCAACCGAGCGCAAGCAATTCGGCAAAGCGATCGGCGAGTTCCAGATGAACCAGGATCTCATTGCCCAGATGTCAGCTGAAATTGAAGCCGCCCGACTGCTGGTTTACAAGGCCGGCTGGGCCAAGGATCAGGGAAGATTAAACAACGGTCTGGATGTGGCCCAGGCAAAATATTTTGCGGGTGAAGTGGTGACCAAATGCGCCAATTATGCCATGCGCATTCTGGGCGCTTATGGTTATTCCACCGAATATTCCGTGGCGCGCTTTTTCCGTGATGCCCCGAGCTACACCATGGTAGAAGGATCTTCCAATATCTGCAAATGGATTATTGCGTTGGATCAGTTGGGCATTCGCAAAGCGAACCGCTAAACTGGCTTTAAAACCATTATCTTTTGCCCGAGGGCTGTGTTGCGATCCGATTCAAAATGCTCGCGTACTAACGTGTACGCTCCGCTTTTGAACCGAATCCCGCCTTACCCTCGAACAAAATCTAACAATTTTAAAGCCAGTTTACATTATCAATAAATTTTCAAATTGCAAATTTCTGGAGAAATGAAGCATTTTCTGTAATAGAAAGGAGTAAGGTATGGACATAGTAGTTTTAGTGAAACAGGTGCCGGACACAGAATCGCTGGTTCAGATAGCGGATGATGGGGTTTCCATTAAAAAACAGGATATCAAATGGATCATGAACCCCTATGATGAACTGGCAGTGGAAGAGGCACTGCAAATCAAAGAAGCCCAGGGGGGTACGGTTACCATCCTGTGCCTGGGACCGGATAAAGCGATCGAAGCGATCCGGACCGCACTGGCCATGGGTGCTGACCAGGGGGTGCATATCAATGACGCCGCAGCCGAAGGCAGCGATTCCCTGGCCACCGCAAAATTGCTGGCTGCCGCCTTAAAGGACATTCCTTATGATTTGATCATCGCCGGGCATCGGGCTGTGGATGAAGACAATTTTCAGGTGGCCTCAGCCGTTGCTGAATTGATGGGCATTCCCCAGGTTTCAATGGTCAATAAAGCCGAAGTCACTGAAGGAAAGATCACCTGCCATCGGACGATTGAAGGCGGCACGGTTGTCGTGGAAGCATCGCTGCCGGCGCTGTTTACCACCCAGCGCGGACTCAATGAGCCGCGTTACGCTTCTCTGCCCGGCATCATGAAAGCCAAGAAAAAACCCGTGGATGTTAAATCCGTTGCCGATCTTGGTGTCGATGCTGCAATGGTGGGCACAGCCAACCGCAAAGTAAAGATAAAAGCGCTTAATTTACCACCTGAACGGCAGGCGGTCAAAATGATTGACGGCGAAGCAGCTGCAGATAAAGCAGCAGCGCTGGCAAAAATTTTACATGATGAGACCAAAATTATTTAAGGGAGAATTAAAATGGCACAGGGTGTATTTGCGATAACAGAACAAAGAGATGGGGAACTTCGAAAAGTGAGCCTTGAAGCCGTGAGCGAAGGGCGGCGTGTAGCCGACGGTTTAGGAACCGATCTGACAGCTGTGGTGCTGGGCACCGCTGTCGAAGGCCTTGCCGAAGAACTCAAAAAATATGGTCCGGATAAAATATGGGTTGCCGACGATGCGGCACTGGCTGATTATACAACCGATGCTTACACCAATATACTGGCTGACTTAATTCGATCCGCTGATCCGGCAGTTATTATTCTCGGCGCATCCGCTCAGGGCAAAGATCTTGCGGGGCGTTTGTCAGCCAGGCTGGATGCCGGCGTGGCCATGGATTGCATCGCCATAAAATTGGACAACGGCAGTTTAACCTATACCCGACCGATGTTTGGCGGTAAAATCATTACAGATGTCGAAATTGAAGGGGCGCCTCAAATCGTTGCCATTCGACCCAACGTAATGGATATTAGCGAAGCTTCCAAAGACAGTTCAATTGATAAACCGGCGGTTCAGGTCGGAGAGATAAAAACAACAATTATTGAAAAGACTTTGGACACCGGAGATAAGGTCGAATTGACGGAAGCTGACATTATCGTCTCCGGCGGTCGCGGTACCGGCGGTGAGTACGCGGCGATCGAAGCGCTGGCCGATGAATTGGGTGCAGCCGTCGGTGCTTCGAGATCGGCTGTGGACGAAGGCTGGCGGCCGCATAGTGACCAGGTCGGCCAGACCGGTAAAACGGTATCCCCGACGCTGTATGTTGCCTGTGGCATCTCCGGCGCCATTCAGCATCTTGCCGGTATGTCGACTTCCAAGCATATTGTCGCGATCAACAAAGATGAGGAAGCACCGATTTTTTCAAAGGCTGATTTTGGCATCGCCGGTGATCTATTTGATATTGTCCCGGCCATTACCGAAGAAGTTAAGAAGTTGAAAGGCTAAACACAAAACCGGGTGTCGGCCTGTTGCCGAGTCGGTTTTAGCTGTGTGCATTTTTAATCAGCCCTGCCAGCGGCAGGGCTGATTGTTTTTTGACCGTTTCATCAGTGTAAGCATTTAAAAGCCGTATCAACAGCCAAATCGAATATCTGACCATAGATCTTTATCACGAAAGCACGAAAAAAACGAAAACACGAAAAAATTATCAAAATTAATCCGGTTTCGTGCTTTTAAATTTTCGTGTTTTCGTGGTTAATATTTTAATCTAACCGGCAGAGTACAAAAATTAACTCATTCGATGAAAAGAAAGGAGGTAACCTTGCACAACGAATTGGTTGAAAAAACAAAAATAACGGCAGGGCTTTATTTTAAAGATGTTCAGGGTGAAAGGCCTTTTGATCTCTGGCGTTCTTTTGACAAAGATCTGGCCAAAGATCTATCGCTTTTTATAACCGGTCAGATGTATGCAAGGGAAAAAATCCCTCATAAGACCAGACAGTTAATAACGGTTGCGGCCCTTACCGTGCTCTCCCGGCTGGATGAGCTCCAGCTGCACATCCATGCGGCGCTGAATGTCGGGTGTACTCCGCAGGAAGTTGCCGAAGTGATTTTTCAAACTTCTGTTTATGGCGGGATGCCAGCCACCAATCAGGCTTTAAAGACCTTAAGGTCGGTCCTAGAAGAAAAAGGGCGCTGGCCGCTGCAAGAATAGGTAAGGCGCTTTTTGCGGGCCTATAAAACATTACCAAAGGTTGGGCAGAAAAACTTCCCGACTCCTCAATAATTTATCAAGGCAAGTGCGTCCCGCCCATGATGACTTATTGGAAATTGTGGTTATTTTGGATTAACGCAGAAGCTTTCGTGCTTGACACGTGAGCCGCATTTTTTCTATCTATCTGGCAGAAGTCATTTTTTATCGTTCCTCGAGCTTTTAGGGGTTGTCAAAAAAACGTTCCGTTATTCAAACGTTTTTTTCTACAACCACTTATACCCCAATTCCGTAATTCGGAACATTATTATGGAAAGCGGTATAAAATCGACTAAATCACCTTTCAAATCATGGAGGCCCCGATGAGTTTAAAATTAAAACAGATCGTTGTATCGATTGAAAACGCTCCCGGCCGGCTGCGCGAAGTTACAGAGGCGCTCGGCAGCGCCGGGATAAATCTGCGAGCGCTCAACCTGGTTGATACCGGAGCTTTTGGGCAGCTAAGGCTGCTGGTTTCTGATGTGGCGACGGCCCGCAAGATTCTAATGGAAATGCAGATTCCGGCTTATGTCAATGAAGTCGTGGCCGCCGAGATCGAGGATAAACCCGGCAGCCTGGCAGGACTGCTCAAACCGCTGACCGAAGCAGGCGTAACGGTGATATTTATGTATGCCTTTATCACCTTTGCAAAGGGAAACGCCATCATGATCTTTCGTTTTAGCGATAATAACAAAGCCATCGAAGTTTTACAGGCAAATGGCACCAATTTGCTGGATGCGGAAGCATTCGGAATTCTTGAAAATAATAGTTAAAGATATTCTTTAGATTCTAAATGACATCAAGCAGACAAAAAAATCCTTCCAGAAAAGCCAAACCTTTCTCAGGCGGCCAAAAATCGGCGGCGTCACCTGAGAGAGGGACGAAATCGAAAATTCAAAAAGATCGGTATCGCGTTCTGATTGAGGATGTGGCCGATGCTTTTTATGAAGCCGATTTAAAAGGGAATTTCAAATTTTTTAATGATGCGCTGTGTCGAATTTTTGGATATTCGCGTCAAAAAATCCAGAACAGCAACTTTCAGACATACATGGATGAAACAAATGCCGCCATCGCTTATGAAGCCTTCAATAAAATTTATCGCACCGGCAAGGGTGTGGTTGATTTCAACTGGGAAATCATTCGCAAGGACGGTGAGAGGCGGCATCTTGAAATTTCCGCCAGCCTGATAAAGGATAATGGCGGGCAACCCATTGGTTTTAGGGGGATTGCCAGGGATGTCACCGATAAAATTGTCGCCCAGCAGGCCCTGAAAGAATCAGAAGCCTGTGCATTGGAATTGTCCCATCAAAGCCGCTGGGCCGAACAGCGCTACCAGGCATTTTTGAAATTTTTGCCTATACCGGTATTTGTTTTTAATCTGGATAATACGGTATCCTTTCTGAATCCGGCTTTTGAGGAAGTGTTTGGTTGGAGCTTTGAAGAGCTGGAAGGTAAAAAAATACCCTTTGTACCTGAAAATTTTAAAGAACAAACCCTGAAGGGCATCCGGCGTCTGCACAAGGAAAAAGTGATCCGGGGATTTGAAACCCGCCGTCTGACCAAAGAGGGTCGGCTGCTGGATATTATTGTTGACGGCGCGATTTTTTATGATGAGGAGGGTCGGCCCGCCGGTCAGGTCGTTACCTTGCGCGATCTAACCCAAGAAAAGCGAAATGCCCAGGTCAATCAGGCGCTTTTCCGGATCGCCAGAGCCATGCACCAGTATCGGGGTCTGGATCAGCGTCTGGCGTTGATTACCAAGGAAATTCAAGATTTGCTGGGTATTGAAGGCGCCATGGTTATTTTACTCGACGAAGCCAATCAGGAATTTTTTTTCCGCGAGGCCGTATTTGATAAAGCCGAAACCGGTACCAATTTTAAAGAAATCCGCTATCCGGCGGACAAAGGCATTGCCGGTCTGGTGTACCGTACCGGCAAGCCTCAAATTGTACAGGATGCTTACAAGAGCCCTTATTTCGCACGCGAGGTCGACCGACAGGCCAAATATCGTACCCGCTGCATGGCGGATGTACCCCTCGAAATTGAGGGACGAATGATCGGCGTGTTGTGCGCGGTCAACAAAAAGGAAGGCGAGTTTGATCAGACCGATATTGAGCTGTTGACGACTATCGGTAATCTGGTAGCGCTGCCGATTGAAAATGCCAGCATCAACGAGGAACTCAAACGGTCTTACGAAGATGTCAAAAGCCTTAATCGCACCAAAGACCGCGTGATTCATCATTTATCCCATGAATTAAAAACCCCGGTCTCCATTTTATCGGCATCTTTAGACCTGTTAAAAAAACGGCTTCCAGAAATGGCGGATCAGGGATGGGAGCAGATATTTGACCGCGCTCAAAGAAACCTGCAGCGCCTGCTTGAGATGCAGTATCAATTGGAAGACATTCTGCGCGAAAAGGATTATAAAACCCATCACATGTTATCGGCTCTGCTGGATGCATCGGTGGATGAACTGGAGGTCTTGATTTCACTGGGTCTGGGGGAGAAGGATATTATCCCCAAAATTCGGCAGCACATTGAAGATACCTATGGCCCCCGGGAATCCAAATCAGAGGTGCTTGAACTGGGGCCGTTCGTAAAGGACAAAATAAAAGCCCTGCGTCTCCAGTTTGCGCATCGAAAGTGCCGCCTGAGAACCTATGCATCGGCGACCGCACCCATCTACATTCCCCCGGACGTTTTGGGAAAGGTTGTGGAAGGCCTGGTTCGCAACGCCGTTGAGAATACGCCCGACGGCGGCAAGATATCCGTAAACGTTCGAAAAGGAAAAATCGGCCCTGAATTGGAGATCAAGGACCACGGGATCGGCATCAGTGAAGAAAATCTGCGACTGATTTTTGAAAATTATTTTACTTCCTATGAGACCATGCAGTATTCCACTCGTCAGCCCTATGATTTTAAGGCGGGCGGAAAAGGATTTGATTTGCTGCGCATGAAAATATTCTCAGAGAGGTATAATTTTAAAATTAAAATGACCTCTCAACCTTGCAATTTAATCGACGGGGAAGGGCGTGAATGCCCGGGCAATGTCGCCGATTGCGTGCCGCATGCAAATACAAAGGATTGCCGGAATGTCGGCGGAACGACTGTGACGGTGCAGTTTTACCCGGCCGAGCGATTTACCAAAAGATAGCCTTCCGCAAGTTGTTGATTTAACCTATTTAACAAGGGGCGTAATATGAGCGAACAAAACGAACCCAGAGATGATAACCAGCCGCTTGAAGAGAGGGCAGAGCAATTTTTCAGGGAAATTGAAATCGAATTTCTGGTCCATGAACTCAAAGACCCCATCGCCATTATTGAAACCGGCCTCCGGACCCTGCTTGAACGCCAGGATAAATATGGGAATTTATCCCCTCGCCAGGAAAACACCTTAAAGCGCACCTTGCGAAACTCAAAAAAAGCCCGCGGGCTGCTGCACAACCTGCTGGAGATTGGACGCTCCGAAGCGGGATGCTTTATCGGTGAGCGCTTTCAACCGTCAAAATCAATCCTACAGGCTTTGGAAGATGCCCTCGAAACCAACGCCTGGGGGGTTTTTGAAAAATATGTCGACTATAATAGTGAGTCTGAAGCCCTTGAATACCTGAAATCCTGCGGCATTGTTCTGGAAATTTTGCCACAGGTGAGCGATCTGGAGATGTTTCAGGATGAGATTAAGTTTCGCCAGATTGTCGGCAACCTGATTAAAAACGCGCTTCATCACCGCAAAGAGAGGGTGGACATCCGGCTGGAACTGGATGGAGAACATCTGGTCATAGTGGTCACCGATGATGGGCCCGGCATTGAGCCGGAACATCATGAAATGGTATTTCAACGCTATGCCCAGGTAAAGGAGTGCTTCATTGTACCCCGCAAAGGCCACGGCCTTGGCCTGGCCGGCGCCAATATTATTTCCCGCTGCCTGGGGGGCAAGCTCAAATTGGAAAGTGAGAAAGGGAAGGGGGCCACCTTTCGATTAACTCTGCCCTTAAAACTCGAAAGCGACTAAATTTCAATCCGATTCAATTTTAGATCGATCAATTGAGTTCTGGTATTTGTTATAGAAAAGGAATCGGTTTCCCGGTTCGATAAGCCAGGGCGGAGCAGGTGGCTATCAGATTGCCGTTTTGGCCGCTGACTTTTATATCATAGCTGGCGGTTTTTTGGGTCTGACTGTTCTGTTTAGCCTCTGCCCGCAGTTTCACGCCCGGCTGCGGACTGGAAACGTAGGTCACATTCACATTCAAGGCAACGGCGATGGTGCCGTCGGTCTGCCCGGCGGTTTCAAAGGCCTCGTCAATTAACGCAAACACAGCACCGCCATGGGCGCGCTCATAGATATTGTTCATGGTGGCCGGGTCATAAATCATTTCCACTGCTGAAAACCCCAGTTCTAATTCCACCAGCTTCATCTTCATCTCTTTTGCAAAAGGCTCTTTTTCTACCGCGTCATAAATCGCATTTTTTACCTTTTGATCCATCATCGGTCTCCGGTCGTAAATTAGCTGATGCCCGAATTGATCGTAAACAAAATGAAAGATAAGGGCAACATTTTAAAATAGTTGCCAGGTTCCACTTTGTTATGTTTTCCAAGAATTCAATATGTTTCTATAGATGAGTAGGGCGGGCCACCGTGCCCGCCGGATCTTGGTCGGCGCGGTGGCCGACCCTACTTTTGGAAAACCAGCCAGAGGCGGGCAATCCGATGTTTATCCGCGAAACACCCCATCTTCTGCGCCTGTCTCGCCCGAGCTGACAAAGCGACGGCGGATTGCCAAGGCTCGCGGTAGACAACTACAGCTTGACTTCGGCAGAGCTCAGTCGAGGCCCGCCCACACTCAACACTCCAGTACTCCAATACTCCAGCACTCCAGGCCCAAATTTATTTCCTTGAATAACCTCAAGAGTCAACATAAGTTTAAACCTATGGACGACGATCAATTTCGGCAACTACTGGATTGGTTTGATTTTTCCTGGTCCGGGTATCGCAAGGTCAGAAAAGGCGTTAAAAAACGTATATCGCGGCATATGCAGGAATTAAAATGCCCAAATATCAATGCTTATCTGGATCTGCTGAATAAAAGTGCTGAGCTGCGCAAAGAATGTGAAATGAGGATGACGGTTTCCATCAGCCGGTTTTTCCGCGACCGCAAACTCTGGGTTGGTCTGGAAGAAGATATTTTGCCACGCATGATTGAAACCCACCCGAAAAAGTTACAGGTATGGTCGGCCGGTTGTGCTCGTGGAGAAGAGGTATACAGTTTCAGGATCGTCTGGCAACGTTTAAAACAAGCATACGAACATCTGCCCGAACTTAATATCACAGGCACCGACAAACATCCCGGCTATATCGAAAAGGCCAGGGCCGGGGTGTATTCCAAAAGCAGTTTGAAGGAAGTTCCTCCGGAAATGAGAGCATACTATTTTGATATCCGAAAAAGCGGCAATCGCTTTGATATAAAGGCAGCTTTTAAAAAAGGCATTGATTGGAAGGTTCAGGATATTTTCAGCAATCCACCCGGATCTGCATTTGATATTATATTTTTAAGAAACAATCTTTTAACGTACTATCGGGAGCATTTAAAAATAGAGGGCCTGCACAAGGTTATGGAGGCCCTTGCGCCTGATGGATGGCTTATTGTGGGTTCCCACGAAAAACTGCCTGCAGAGGTTTCAAATGTGCAGCGACAGCATTCCATACCGTGGGCTTACCGGCAAGATGTTTAAAGTTTATTTTAGCCTAAGTTAACTTTTTTGTTCGGTTTTTGTCTTTTTCTTGCGCGGTCTTTTGACTCCATAGGACTTCCGAAATAACTTTCCCCGTTTCGTGCGTTTATCCCCTTTACCCATAAAAAATTCTTCCTCCTTCCCTGATGATTGAGGTTCGGTATGTTTTTCGAACCTTGCTGATGGATCTTTACACAGTGAATCAACTCGGTTCTTTCAATTCGCAAATAGCCACTGCTGAGCTCCGGTTTCGCCCACATTACGGCAATGCCAATAGACAGGATAATGACGCTAAATTCTGGATACGGGGTTTATAAAACTGCAGGGCATCAATGCGGCACATTTTCCGCAGACATCGGTGGTTTTTGGCAAATTCGAGAAATAATCTAAGATGTCCCGATTTTCGTTCAGTCGGTTCCAGCACTTGTGTCTTTCAAACCCATTCTCATCCAATGCGTTCACCGGACAGGCCTCGATGCATTTCCCGCATTTCTTGCCGGCTTTTAACAGACAGGCCTCGTCTGTATCAATCACCGGATGATCGCCCAAAGCGGCCTCCGTCACCAGACTTCCCAGACGACCGGCACAACCGGCCGGTGTAATCAGCATATAATGAGTGCCGAAGCGCCCCAGGTTTGCCAGATAGGCCAAATGCTTATGTGACCAGCGGGCCATTAATATGTCTTCATCGAAGTTATGAGTGGCGGGAGTTAATCCGGATTTGAAGCCTTTGCCGGCAAGAAATTCCTCCAGGGCCTGGCTTAAGCGGTTGATTAAATCATTGGTTTGAACATAGGCCAGTCCCCAGTTGCGACAGGGTCGATCTCCTTTTTTATTTTCTTTTACAAGCTCGCGTTTAAACGGGATAAAGAAGACAACCAAAGATTTGGCGGATGGTAACAAATCATGGGGATGCATATGCTCATTAAATGCCACCTGTGGTAAAATATTGAAGCGCTCATCAATGGGTGCACTGACCAACAGCGGTGTCTGCCAGAAGCCTTCAGTGCCGATGCGATCCGGTTCGGTTACGACATATTCTTCAGCAAAATCACGTAAGTCCTGGATGCCAATATTGATCATCATTTACACCTCTTTTTTGAGAAAAGTCATTTTCTGTTTCCACATGGATATAAATTATTAGTTTCCAAGTCGATTATTTTCTAATACTTAAACTGGTTTTAAAAGCGGATAGACAGACACGTCAACCCCCCATTCATCTTTTGCATCTCGCTTACATCCAGTTCGATAATTTCCTGACCCAAGCGGCTGAGTTTTTCTCTGGTATTGGGAAAGCCTCTGGGAAGTATCAGATGATCGTTTACCCGGAGGGTATTGGCCGCGTATGCTTCTGCCGGGCTTACGATTATCTTGTCGTAACCTTTGAGTGTCGGGTGATTTGCGAAACCCCGGGTCACCAGCAGGGTATTTTGAGCCACCTCATTAACGCCGGATTTGAAATGCAAGTCGGCGCCAACCGGAATCGTTGTCCAGGTGTTATCGTTTTTTTCCAGTATCCTGCCCAGTTGTCGAGCGCCTTCCGGGTTGGTGCGCTCTGAGATGCCGATAAAAAAATGGTTGCCGATCATCAGGATATCCCCGCCATCCACCGTGCCGGGCGCTTGAATATGTTCAAGCTCACGGTACGGTAATAGCACCTCGGCAATAGGCTCCTGTTCACCCTGTCTGGATATTGCCCCGGGATTGGTGATAATGGCCACATCCGGTGTCACCACCGCGGTATCTTCCACAAAATGCCCATCAGGATAAGCGGGCTGCGGGTCAAGCTCGATCACCTTGAGCCCGATCGACTTCAGGGCTTCCACATAGGCCCGGTGTTGCTTTAAAACCCGTTCATAACTCGGTGTGCCCAGGTTTGCCGTCGTAATACCGCGGTCGAAGGTTTTAGCCGGTGTTCGGGTAATTGCATATTTGAACGTTCCAGACATATAAAAATAGCCCTTTTTAATGCTGCCGCATTTATAACCAGCCCAATAACCCGAATCCATCCCGAAAGAGGACCATCGAGAAAAAAAGCAAAAGGACACCTAAAGTTCGCATCGCCCAGACATAAACGCGCCCTTTTAAAAACACCCGCGAGCGTTCAACCACCATCGCCAGTACCACTTTGGAACCCACCAGAAAAAGTAAAAAAATTCCGATAAATGAGAGCGCCGACAGGAAATTTTGATTGATTCCTTTAAAAATGATAGGCGCGCCGACCGTCATATAAAAAATATAGGGGTGGGGGTTTAAGGCATTGGTGATCACCCCTTTTTTTAAGGAGCTGGAGCTGACTGAAGATAAATTTAATGCCACCCCTCTGGTTTTCAGGCTTTTATAGCCTAAATAAAGGATAAACAAGCCTCCAAAAATTGAGATGCAGCCCAGAATGGGCTTAAAATCAGCCAGCCTGTTTAATATCAACAGTGAAATCAAAATGATGGGCACGTCCGTGATCAGGGGCGCGATGGAAACTTTTATTCCAGCTTTAATATTGTGTTTCAGGGTCTCGGAGATCACCAGAACCAGGAGCGGCCCGGGTGCAAATCCCGCCGCCAACCCCAAAAGCATACCGGCACTTAAAAATTCGATCATTTTTTAGGCCATTGCTGGACGATTTGCAGCATTTCTCTGACATAGGCACATTCACATTTTGCCGGACAGGGATCGATTTGATCTTCATGCAGGCAGTATTCCGGGCAATGCTTTGTGCCAGTAAGTCTCTCTTTATACACCGGCCCGTTATACATGTCTTTGAATGAACCTGCAGGAATGCCGAGCGTTGTTCCGCATTCCAAATGATTAAATAGAAAAAGCCCTAGATTTAGATGGTCATAGTTGACCTGGTAACCAATCAGGTCGGTTGTGGGATCTTCCAGAAAATCTTTACGCGATTGCCACAAATGGCTGCAAAATGTACATTTTTTAAATTCATTCATTTTTCATGCAAGATTTAGGTATTAATTTTCGATACAAATTCCTTGCAACTCACCACTTTAGCATATGCCGAAGCTAAAGCGGCCATAAAAGAGGCGTGAACATCTTGTGCCAATATCTCTTTCTTCCCAAAATCAAGGTTTCGGGTTGCACAGCAATCGTGTACGACCGTACATCCGAGACCGAAATCAGCAGCTGCCCGGGTAGTTGCATCAATGCACATATGGCTCATCGCACCACAGATCACAACGTTGTCAACCCCGGCGTCTGTGAGTTCATTTAAAAGAGAAGTTTCACGAAAACTGTTGGGATAGTGTTTCTGTATCACCGGATCATTCGGACGGGGTTTAACAGCGGCATGAATCTCAGCCCCTTCTGTGTCCGGCAGAAAAAAAGTCGCGCCTTCCTGGTTTGAAATATGCTGGATGTGAAAAGTCGGCCAGCGGTAGCCACGGAAAAAAGTCAGCAATTGAGCTGCCTTTTTGCCGGCGGCGTCCATTCCGATCAGTTCCATGCGGCCGCCCGCAAAATAATCATTCTGAATATCAACAAGTATTAAACCTTTCATTACTGCTAAATTCCTTTTCCTGCTTATCTGGAAAGTCCAAGTTGCTATTAGATAAACTCTCTGTGGGAGAGGCTTCGACTCGGCTGAGCTCGTCGCAGGCCAGCCGCGAATTCAACTGTCGCGGCTGAAAGCCGCTCCCACATTCAATACCACTTGTTCTTTTTGGATAACCAGATTCCTTTTTATTGCTTCTTGCGCCCTATGCCGTTTCCTGAGGCACCTAATCACATGCGTTATGCCAGGGCCTCTTTTATGGCGGCGCGGGACAGCAAACGCGTCGAGTCCAGCACGGGCAGGGGACAATCGTCCGGATCAACCAGCAATGGAATTTCCGTGCATCCCAGAACCGCCGCATCGCATCCCCGGTTCTTTAGCTTCTCGATGACCTCATTGAAATAGCGGCGTGAATCATTGGTGAAAACGCCGTTTACGAGCTCATTAAAAATAATGGTGTCGATGCGCTCACGATCACTTTCTTGCGGTACCTGACTGGCGATATCAAATTTTTGTAACGTGACGGAATATACCGGGCCCACCATGAGGTATTTCGTGCCTAAAACCGCCAGCTGTTTAAAACCTTCTTCTATAGCCTTATTGGCCACCGCTTCTGCGATGTGGAGCCAGGGGATGGGGGACTTCTTTTTTACAAAATCAAAAGCTTCATGGATGGTGTTATCCGGGCAAATCGCAAATTCGGCCCCGATCTGAGAAACTTTTTGAGCTGACGAAAGCATGAGCGCCGCAACTTTTTCCCAGTCTCCCGTACGGATGGGGCCCATGTATTCTGCTAACGGATGCGTGTGCATGCTGACCTCAGGATGCATGTGTTCACCCATTAAAGGCAGCGCTTCGCTACATATGGTGCGATAACACAGCGCAGCGCCCTCTGCACTGCAGGCGACAATTCCGATATGCTTTGGCATGTTCAACTTCCTTTCATCCATTTACCTGAGCGGTATTTTGTTTTTATTTTATGGTTTGCTTAACATGCTGCCATCAAATATAATTTCAACTTCTCATTAATTTTCATACAAGACTCAGGTATTAAAATAATTGAGCTAGTTTTAGCAAGCTTTTTTGAAAGTTTTCGATTAAATACAGGAGATAGAACATGGCCGACTTCACATATTCGAATATTGAAAAGGAAATGCAAGCCTACGGATTTGACGGGGTTGTCAAAAGCCATTGCCGAATGTGTCATGGTGGCTGCGGCGTTCTGGTCTATACCCAGAACGGGAAAGTTGCCAAAATCGCCGGTGATCCGAACTGCCCCATCAATCACGGTACCCTTTGCAGCAAAGGAATTGCATCCGCCCAGCTGGCCTATCATCCGGATCGATTGACCTATCCGGTTCGAAGGCTCGGACCCAAGGGAAGCGGGAAATGGCAGCGGATTTCATGGGATGAGGCGCTGGATCGCATCGCCGAAAGGATTCTTGACTATAAGACCGAATTCGGGGCTGAATCTGTTATAATGGGTTACGGGACGGGCAGGGAGAACGAGGCGGCCATTTATCGTTTTGCTAACTTATTGGGGAGCCCCAACGTTCTGACCGCCGGCCACTTTTGCTATGGCCCGCGGATTGCCACCAGTATAATCACCTGCGGAACCAACCCCATTGTGGATTATGAAAACCACCCCCGATGCATCATGGTCTGGGGCAACAATCTGGTGATCAGCAATCCGGACTGTTATAAAGGCGAATCATTTTCGGCCAGTCTGGATAAAGGCGCAAAACTCATTGCGGTTGACCCGAGGCTGACACGCATCGCCGCTCGCGCCGATGTGTGGCTGCAGCTCAGACCGGGAACGGATGCCGCCCTTGCCCTGGGAATTCTTAACGTGATTGTGAATGAAGAACTCTATGAAAGGGAATTTGTGGAAAATTACGTGTACGGATGGGAACCTTTTGTGAAGCGGGTCAATGAGTACCCGCTGGAAAAGGTCGAAAAAATCACCTGGGTGCCCGCAGAGAAGATCAGGGAAGCAGCGCGGCTGTTTGCGACTACCAAACCGGCGGCCGTTCAGTGGGGTGTGGCCATTGAACAGCAGATCAATTGTGCGGACAACGACCGCTTGCTGATGGCCCTCATGGGGATCACCGGAAACATCGATGTACCCGGCGGGCAAGTCCTGTTTCAGACTCCGAAGATCCGGAATGTGGGCTATTTCGGCGCCCATCGGATGCTGCCCGATGCCCAGCGTGAAAAACGTTTAGGCGGGAATCGGTTTCGCCTGGCGGGAAATTTCGCAATCATCAATCCCAAATGTGTCTGGGACGCTATCCTTGAAGAAAAACCCTATCCGGTTAAAATGCTTTTTTTTATCAGCTCAAATCCCGTCATGACCCGGGCCAATGCAAAAGAGGTTTATCGGGCCCTCGAAAAGGTTGATTTCATGGCTGTTTCTGATTTCTTTATGACGCCGACGGCCGAACTGGCGGATATTGTGCTGCCGGCGGCCACCTGGCTTGAAATGGATTATATTGGGGATTTCTGGAAACGCCACGGTTACATTTTACCCAGGCGTAAAGTGGTTCAGGTGGGGGAATGCCGGTCCGATCATGAAATGCTCAATGATCTGGCCCATCGCGTGGGGCAGGGAGAACACTGGTGGGACGATTTCGAGCAAGCCCTGGATTGGATATTAGAACCTCTGGGGATTTCATGGCAGGATTTCAAACAGATGGACTACATTCGTGGGGAAGTGATCAATCGCAAGTATAAACAAAAGGGATTCAGCACGCCCAGCAGGAAGTTCGAGCTTTATTCTACTTTGCTTGAAAAGTGGGGCTATGACCCCCTAATGCAGCACCGCGAACCTCCGGAAAGTCCGTACCGTACCCCGGAACTTTTCAAAGAATATCCTTATATTCTGATTACCGGCAGGAGGCTGCCGGGCTTTTTCCATACCGAAAACAGACAGATACCCTGGCTGCGTGAACTGCACAGGGAACCGACTGTGGAAATCCATCCCGAGACCGCAAAAAATGAAGGCATCGATGAGGGAGACTGGGTTGTCATTGAATCTCCGCGAGGCAAGGTCCGGCAGCGGGCCAAATTTTTTGCCGGCATGGACCCGAGAGTCGTGAGTGCCGAACATGCCTGGTGGTTTCCCGAGAAAAAAGATCCGGATCACGGATGGGATGAATCCAACATCAATATTTTGACCGACAATGCTTATGAGACCTGCGACCCCGCCATGGGCGCCACCCATATCAGGACGCTCCTGTGCAGAATATATCCTCAAAATGAAGGAGGCGGTTCATGAAAATCTATACCCTGAACATCGATCACGATTCCTGCTGGGGATGTATGACCTGCGAAGTTGCCTGCAAACAGGAAAACCGAGCGGCGGACGGGGTTAAACTCATTTCAGTCGTTGAAGACGGGCCCGGGATGATCGACGGAAAGTTCGATTTTGTTTTCCAGGTCAATCTGTGCAGGCACTGCGATGAACCGCCCTGCGCCGACGCCTGCCCCGAAGAGGCGATTACCAAACGATCCGACGGTATTGTGATCATGGATTTTGAATGCTGCACCGGGTGCCGGTTATGTATCGAAGCATGTCCGTATGAGGCGATTGACTTTGATCCGCATAAAAACATTGCCCAGAAGTGCAACCTCTGCCACCATCGGATTGATCAGGGACTGATTCCCGCCTGCGCCGATAATGTGTGTCTGGCCCACTGCATCCATTTTGAGTATCCAAACGCATAACTTCAGTGTTTGGATTTATGAATAACGATCAGGATGCTCATGCGCATGCCCTTGATGTCTGGCGCCCATTGTTGTATGGACTCAGTGTCGGCGGGAACTAAAAGAATGGAAAGTGGGTAAATATCTTACAGACTCAATATTCCAGTGTTCCAGTATTCCAACATTCCAATCGCACGACCTGGAGACTCTCGACAGGTTGTGAGCGAAGCGAACTAAGTTAAACTTAATTTTATTGAATTGGAGTTGAAACCAACAAAATCAAAAAAGGAAAGTAAGATGAATCGATTTAAATTTTCGGTAATCGGTCTGGTACTGCTGATTGTTGGATGTGCGAGCCTTGGTGAGGAAAAGGAAAATTGGATGAAGTTTGACGAGACTTCCAGGGCCTATATGCGGGCCATTCGATGGGGGGAATATGAGGCGGCCTATGGTTTTAAAAGACTTCCGAATATTAATGATAAGTTGCCGGATTTTAATGACCTCAGTGACGTCAGGGTAACATCTTACAGGGTCAAACAAACGATTATTTCAGAGAACGAAATGATGGTCATGCAACTTGTCGATTTCCAGTACTACCGGATGCGTAATGTAACAGTCAGAACCATCACCGATCGTCAAAGATGGGAATATGACCACGAACAGGGGAGGTGGTACCTCATCAGCGATTTGCCAGACTTTGAGTAAATCTTGTAAATCGGTGTGTATGTATGCGCAATGATATAAGTCGTTCTGTATAGAATTGGAGTGGAGGAGAAATGGTTGATTTCTTAAGTTATTTTGTGCTTGTTGGGCTAATCAGCCAGGCGGTGGTCGGTTTAAGCTATTTGATTTCATCGGTGCGGGAAAAGGAAAAGAGTGCATCCCTTTTTGGCGGCCTGCAATTTTTGGGGATGGCGGGTGCCCTGATCCTGTTTATTTACTGGTGGACAAGCGGTTTTCTTGCCACCGCTTCCGGGATCGGCATTATGATTTGTTTGCTGATCGGCGGGATTGCCGCCGCTATTATGCTAATCCGCAAAACACCCGCCAATCAAAAAGCGCTGGAAGGCACCCAGGGGTTGATCACCGGAGATGTAAAACGCTTTGATGAACGCGACGTCGTGTTTGCCAGAAACCGGACCATCCGGCCGGGATCCGAACAGTATAAGGCCTATTACCGGATGCGTCCTGAGTATGAGCAATTTGACGCCGCGCGCAGAGAAAAAGGCGGGCCTTTAGGGCAACCCGGTACGATCGACAAACCCAAAGACAGACCCAATATTGCGGCCACCCTTTCCTCCCAGGGCATCGCCCAGAATCTGTCGGCACCGGAAACTTACCATCCCGCTGCCCATCCCGAATTTAAAGGACAGCGGATTGAGATGAGCCCGCAGGCAGCCAGCAAGCGATTAAAGGGATATACCCTCAATATCGGCGCCAAGCTGGTCGGGATCACTGAAATCAACCCGCTGTGGCTGTATTCCAACCGGGGAGAGATTTTTCGTGAAAACTGGGAGGACTGGGGCAAAGCGATTGATGTCCATCATAAATATGCAGTTGTCTTTGCCACCGAGATGGCATTTGAACTCGTCGGAACGGCGCCCCATACTCCCACGACCATTGCCAGTATGAGCAATTATGCCGAAGATGCCTTTATTGCCACCCAGCTGGCAGCCTATATTGCCAACCTGGGCTATTCGACTACGGCCAACCACCTGCGGCATTACGATACCCTTCTGGTTCCGCTGGCGGTGGATGCCGGTCTGGGCGAAGTCGGCCGGCTGGGGTATCTGATGACCAAAGATTATGGCCCCAGAATAAGGCTGAGTGGCGTTACCACCGATCTTCCCCTTGTTGCCGACCATCCCGTTGATATCGGAGTCGAAGACTTTTGTAAGATATGTAAAAAGTGTGCCAATTGCTGCCCTTCAAACTCCATCCCCCTGGATGACCAGACGGAAGTCAACGGCACCCTGCGGTGGAAGCTGAATGCAGAAACCTGTTTTGACTACTGGGGCAAAGTCGGCACCGACTGCAACATCTGTATGCGGGTGTGCCCGTGGAGCCATGCCAACAGCTTTCCTCATAAGATCATCCGGGCGATAATTACCCGCAACCGGCATTCGAGGAAACTCTTTAGCCGGATGGATGATATATTTTACGGAAGCAAGCCCAAACCGAAACCGGCACCTGAATGGGCGCAATTTGATTAGAACCCAAATCCTATTTTTGAGATGGATTCTAGAAGCGATTAATCAAAGGATTTCTTATGCCCGGCAGACAAAAATTTTGGAATCCGGTTCTGGAAACACTTCCGCCGGAAAAAATCAAACAGCTGCAACTGAGCAAATTTAAAAAGATCTTCAGGTGGACTTCGAACACTCCAAATTCC
>Ga0255054_10000636_pt1 | contig 20664 bp, 13 predicted proteins | sample JV7_2_23_MG_FD_188634 | JGI IMG/M metagenome (GOLD analysis project Ga0255054, IMG submission 188634) | Seawater microbial communities from Jervis Inlet, British Columbia, Canada - JV7_2_23 | ecosystem: Environmental > Aquatic > Marine > Inlet | place: Canada: British Columbia | collected...
TCGGTCAGGATCAGAGCGATGGTCCCGCCGCGGCGATTTTCCGAGAAGCACGCTCGGTCGGCGAAAACGCGACCGTCGACACGGGCTCGGGCAGGCCGGTCCTGGTGGCCCTCGACCACGAGGCGGTGGGTGCACTGTTGACTTTGCAGCAGGGCGCAGTCGAGATCAGCGTCGGTGCGCTGATGGATCAGGATCGTTATTTCCAACTCCCGGCGGGCACCAGAGTGCGGGTCCTCGAGTACGCCAACAAGGGCCGCGAGGCGCGGATTCGAATTCTCGAAGGCCCGTGGCAGAGCAAGGTCGTCTGGATACCAACGCGTTGGGTCCGTTGACCGAATGTAAGAGATCTGGTTGGGTCGTGCGACTATAGAAGCACGAAAACCAGATGGTCCTATGTCTCAAATAACCGGCCATGGAGGAAATTCAATGAGCGGTAAGCGGAAATCCTTTGTCTCGAACGTTTTGACGCTGGCGGTAATCCTCACGGTCTGCGGGACCGCCGACGCCAGGCGCGGCGACCCGCCGAAATCAGTGACCTTGAAGGCCGCCGCAATCAGCGAGTTGCAGGTTTTGGAGCTGGAGGCCGTCGATCGGGCGGCGCTGCTTGCCGAAGACGAGGCGAGGGCGGCCTCGACGCCCGGCCCGTTGAGGTTTGCCGTCCCCGAGGACGTCACGATCACCCACGCTGAACGCGGCACCTGGGAGACGCTGCCGGAGGGTGGTCGCCTGTGGCGACTGCGGGTCCACGCGCTTGGCGCGACCGATCTCAACTTCGGGTTCACGAAGTACCGGCTGCCGCCGGGCGCGACCCTGCACATCACCAGCGAGGACGGTGACTTTTTCCAGGGTCCGTATTCCTCCGATGACAACAAGGCTCACGGTGAGCTGTGGACGGCGGTGGTGCCCGGCGACCGCGCCGTGATCGAGCTCTTCGTGCCCGCCGGAGCCGCATTCGAGCCCGAGCTCGAGCTCGGGAGGATCGGTCGTGGCTACCGCGATCTCTTCAATCGGGGTGACGATGCCGCCAAAAGAGGCAGCTGCAATATCAACGTGGTGTGCCCGGAGGGAAATGACTGGCGCGACCAGATCCGGAGCGTCGGCAGGTACACGATTTCTTCGCAGTTCCTTTGCACCGGTAGCCTGGTGAAGGATGTACCGGGCTCGATGACACCCTACTTCCTTTCCGCCGCCCACTGCGAAGTCAGCGCGGGCAACGACCAAACGGTCGTCGTGTACTGGAACCACCAGAGCGATTCGTGCGGGACCTTCTCCGACCCGAATCTGAGTGATAACCAAAGCGGCTCGATCTTCCGAGCGTCCTACGCGTCTTCCGACCTGCTGCTTCTCGAGCTCGACTCTCAACCAGGCGCGGGATCCAACGTCTTTTACGCCGGCTGGGATGCCCGCGACCGGATCCCGGCGGCGACGACCACCATCCACCACCCGAGCGGCGACGAAAAGTCCATCAGTATCGACAACGACCCGGCAACCATCACCTCCTACACCCTAAACGGTTCCCCAGGGGACGGTACCCATTTCCGCATCGCGGACTGGGATGTCGGCACCACCGAAGGTGGATCCTCGGGCTGTTGCCTCTTTGACAATCAAACCGGCCGATGTGTTGGGACTCTGCACGGTGGCTTTGCAGCGTGCGGTAACGACGACCCCGACTGGTACGGCCGCGTTTCCAGGCACTGGGACGGCGGCGGCACCTCTGCCTCGAGGCTCAAGGACTGGCTCGATCCGGGCAACACCGGCACACTGTGGGTCAACGGCGCCAACCCAAGTGGCGGTGGTGGTGGCGGCGGCAGCTGGGACTGCGGCAACGCCGGGTACGACAACAACACCACCGAAAATGCCGCGTTTTTTGGCGGCGGCCTGGCCGGCAGTCCCGACCATATGTTCGCGGTCAAGTTCGAGCTGGCCGACTTCGGGTATCAGCCGGGAAATGTTCAGATCACCGGCTTCTGCGCTTCCAATAATAATTCCTTTACGGGAGGGCCGTGGCCGAACGAGGTCTTCATCTACCCGGATTCCGGCGGATTGCCCGACGACAGCACGATTCTCGGTCAAGGCACAGTCCGGACCGGTGACGGGACCGGTCCCTCAGCGGTCAGGCTGGCGTCGCCGGTGACCTTGGACGGCGACTTCTGGCTGGTCATGCGCGGCGACTCGATGTGGGAAGGCGAGGACTTCAACATTGAGTTCGACACCGGGTCGAACGTCGGAAACAGCTACCTCTCCTCGACCGGGATCTCGGGGCTCGGGCTGAAAAATGAAGGCAACCTCATGCTTCGCGCGTCGCTGCAAGTTGGCGGCGGCGGCGGTGGCGGTTCTTCGGATTGTGGAAACGCTTATTACGACAACGGGACCTGGGGGGGCACCGCGTGGTTCGGAGGCAGTGGGGCGGGGGACTCCGACAACATCTATGGGGTGAAGTTCGAGCTCGCAGACTTCGGTTTCACACCCGGCAACACTCAGATCACCGGCTTCTGCGCGGGCAATCAGCACGCGTGGACCGGCGGCCCCTGGCCCAACGAGGTCTTCATCTACGCTGATTCCGGTGGCCTGCCGAACGAGAGCGCGAACCTCGGCCAGGGGACCGTCTACACCGGTGATGGCGCTCCCGGCGAGTGGTACGAGGTGAACCTGTCTTCGCCGGTAACGCTGAATGGTGATTTCTGGGTCGTCATGCGCGGTGATCCAAAATGGACCGGCGAGGACTTCAACACGGACTACGACAATGCCGGCTCCTCCAACCATAGCTACGGTTCCAACTCCGGCGTCGCCGGGCTCGCACCGGCAACCGTGGGGAACTACATGCTTCGCGCCACGCTGCAGGAGGGTGGCGGTGGAGGCGGCACAGGCGATGGCGCCTACAATTATTTCCTGGCCGCGATCGCGCATACCCCGGGTGTTGGAGATGCCTTGTGGCGATCCAAGATGGGCGTCCTCAACCGTTCGGGTTCGTCGGCCGACGTGACCTTTACGTATTACTGGAAGAACGGGCCAACCACTGTCAAGACGACCGCTGTCAGGAAGTCAATCTTCAACGGCAGGCTGGAAACCTGGGACGACGCGGCGGTGAGCCTTTTCGGCGTTACTGCCAAGTCCTCGGGTTCGGTCCTCATCAACTCAACCAGGCCATTGGTGGTTACGGCCCGCACCTACAACGTCGGTGAGGACGGCAGCTTCGGCAGCTTCATGCCGGGAGTTGTAGCGGCAGACGGGGTGAGTACAGGGGGTCTTGGCATCCTGTCACAGCTGACGGGGAACAATGACTTTCGCACCAATGTCGGCCTGGTCAACCTGTCGAACAAGACGTGTGAGGCGCGTGTAAGGGTCATCTCTGCCAGTGGCGCCACCCTCGGAACAGCGGTGACAAAAACGCTCGGTGCCCACAAGTTCACTCAGATCAACAACGTCTTTGCTGCTACCGGCGCCGGCTCTCGCAATAACGCGTACGCGACCGTCGAGGTGCTCACTTCCGGGTGTGAGGTGTGGGCCTACGGAGCGGTGATCGACGGCACCGGCGCCTTTCCGGGGACCGACGACGCCACCACGGTTCCCCTGGCGGTGATCGATTAGAAGGGACGTTGAGAAGTCGACTGATCAACGATAGACTCTGAACGTCTTGGGTGTGGGGAAGACGGTGCGAATCCGTCGCGGTCCCGCCGCTGTGACCGGGGACGAAAGCCGAAAGAGCCACTGTGATCTTCTGATCATGGGAAGGCCGAGCAAGTAGGACGATCCGGGAGCCAGAAGACCCGACCCGGGGCTGGTGGCGTCGCCCTCGCGGTTTGGGGTCGGTTTCACGACGACAACAAGGGATGGAAAACGGCATCCCGGGCCCTTTGGGGTCCGGGTTTCTTTTTTTGGAGGCGGATGAATCGAACGGTCTCGGTCGTGGTTCTGATGGCCGGTGCAATCTTCACCGTGGGATGTGGCGGCACGGCGGACGGGGTGACTCCCGGCATCGACGGCGCCGTTGCGCCGCGGCGCATCGTCTCCCTGGCGCCGAGCCTGACCGAGACGCTCTTCGCACTCGGATTGGGTGACCGGGTGGTGGGCGTCACGCGCTACTGTGAGCATCCAGCCGACGTCCTCGGGTTGCCGAAGGTTGGCGGCCATCTGGACCCGAACTTCGAAGCCATCGTGTTGCTCGAGCCCGACCTGGTGGTGGTGATTCCCTCGAGCCACGAAAACCGGCTGCGGTTGGAGTCGCTCGGAATTCGGGTCCTCGAGATCGACCAGCACGACGTCGGGGCGGTGCTCGAATCCGTCTCCGCCGTGGCCGAGACGTGCGGTGTCGCCGACCGCGGGACGGCCCTCCGCGAGGAGCTCGAACGGGGGCTGGCGCGGGTCAAGGCCATTGTCGCCGGTGCGCCGCGCCCGAGGGCTGTGGTTGTGGTCGGTCACCAGATCGGAGGGGGCGCGGTGCGCAGCGTCTGGGCCGCCGGACGCGATACCTTCTACGACGGCGTGCTGCGAATCGCCGGAGGCGTCAACGCCGTCGAAGGCGGCATTGCGCGCTACCCGGAGCTCTCCCGCGAGGGGCTCTCCGCCCTCGACCCCGACGTCGTGCTTGATGTCATCGCCGGCATCGAGGACCGCGACCTCGATCTCGAAACCGTGCGCGATGGATGGATGCGCCTGACCGAGCTGCGGGCGGTCCGCGATCACCGCGTCAGCGTTCTCGAGGGGGACCACATGGTGGTTCCCGGACCACGCCTGCCGGAAATGGTCGAGGCGGTGGCTCAGGCGCTCCACCCCGAGCTGGAGTGGGGGGTGGAGTGAACGCGCCGAAGATCCTCGTCGAAGATCTCTCCATCCGTTTCGGTGAGGCTGAGATTCTGCACGAGGTCTCGTTGGCGGTCGGCAGGGGCGAGTTCCTGACTGTCATCGGACCCAACGGCGCCGGCAAGTCCACGCTATTGCGGTGTCTCGACGGGATTCTCGTGCCCTCACACGGTCGCGTTCTCATAGACGATCGTCCGATTGCCGGCTTCGCGCGCCGCGAGCTGGCGCGGACAGTGAGCTATGTACCGCAGCCGGACGCCGGGCCGCTCGATTACAGCGTGCGGTCGTTCGTCGAGATGGGGAGGTTCCCCCATATCAGTGCGTGGGCGGCGCTCACCGAGGACGATGCGAAGGCGGTCGACGGTGCCATGGATCTGACTGAGGTAGCCGAGCTCGCGGACCGCTCGATGTCTTCGTTGTCGGGTGGCGAACGCCAGCGCGCCTCGATTGCCGCCGCCCTCGCCCAGGGTGGTTCTGTCCTGCTTCTGGATGAGCCCACGAGCTTCCTCGACTACCGCCATCAGGTGCAGATCCTCGATCTTCTTGATCGACTGCACGACGAGAGCGGCATGACGATCGTGGCGGTGACCCACGACCTCAACAGCACCGTCGCCTCCTCCAATTCCGTGCTCGCCCTCAAGGATGGGAGGGTCGCTGCGACCGGGAAACCGGCCGAACTTCTGGATACCGACGCTTTGGCGGCGATCTACGATGCAGAATTCCGGCTCATCGAGGGAGGTCATCGCGGTCTTCCGCTCGTACTACCGGCGAGGAACGGTTCGTGAAGACTCCGCTGCGTCTCGCGGTGCTCGGTGGGTTGGCAGCGCTCACTCTCGCCATCGTGCCCCTCGTAGGCCGCCAGGCACTTCCGTTTTCGGTGCTTCTCGATTTCGGGGGCAGCGATCCGGCGGCCATCATCTTCTGGCAGATCCGGGTTCCGAGAGCGCTGGCTGCCTTTGTCGGCGGCGCGGGATTGGCGCTGGGTGGTGCCGTGTTCCAGGCCATCTTTCGCAACCCGCTGGCCACGCCCTACACGCTCGGCGTTGCGAGCGGCGCTTCGCTGGGTGTGGCGCTGGCGAGTCGGTTTGGCCTCTCAATTGTGGTGGTCGGTCTTTCCACCACCTCGGCGGCGGCCTTTGCCGGCGCCCTGGTGGCGGTCGGTGTGGTGTGGGTGCTGACCCGTCTGCGACCCGAGCTCTCGTCGACCACCCTGCTCCTCGCCGGGGTGGCGATGAACTTCTTCTTCTCGAGCGTGATTCTCTTTGCCCAGTACACGGCGTCGTTGGGTGACTCCTACCGCATCATCCGCTGGTTGATGGGCGGCCTTGGCGGGGTCGACATGAGCACGGTGTTCCATATGACCCCCGTGGTCGCGCTCGGTGCAGTGGTCATCATCTGGCACGCGCGCTCGCTCGATCTGCTGGCCACCGGCTCCGAGATCGCGGCCAGCCGCGGCGTGGCGGTGGCGCCGACGCGCACCGTGCTCTTTCTCGCCACCTCGGTGATGGTGGGTGGGGTTGTTGCTGCCTGCGGGCCGGTCGGCTTTGTCGGCATGATGGCGCCCCACATCTGCCGCCTCCTGGTGGGTTCGAGCCACCGCGCGTTGTTGCCCGCGTCGGTGCTCTTTGGTGGCGCATTCCTCGTCCTCTGCGACACCGCGGCCCGACTGGTGCTCTTCCCGGCCGAGCTGCCGGTGGGGGTGATCACCGCCTTTCTCGGGGCGCCGTTCTTCCTCTGGCTCCTCGTCCGCCAGGTTGGATCGGCTTCGAGCCGATTGTAGGGGCGGCATATATGCCGCCCTTCCTCCTCCCTTGAGCCGACACCCTTGTGGTGCGGGCGTCCCGCCCGCACGATCCCACTGTCATCGAAGAAGTGCGGCCGAGACGGCCGCACCACAATTGGGCGGCATATACGAGCCACGGCGGGGTCGGAGACGCAGCTGGGTGCCGCCCCCAAAAAAAATAATCCAGGATGCGGTATGGGTTACGATATCGATATGGAGAGATTGTGGCGGTTGGTAATTTGTCTGGCGGTCGTGACGTGGCTGAGTACCGGTTTAGGGGCACAGGCCCAGAGCGGACCCCAATGGCCGGTGCCCATACCGACGCCGACTGTGACGCCTTCACCCGAACCCACCGCCGAAACGCCGGCACCCACGCCAACGCCGGAGCCGTCAGCGAATCCGGCAGCTGTTGACCAGGAGTCGGGAGAAACCGGTGATGAGCTGAAGCCCGACGAACCGGTCGACGAAACGCCGGAGAGCGAACGGGAAACCAACCCAGGGGATGTGGCCTTCACCGACTATGAGGCCTTCGACCTCGACGAGATCGAGTACGAGCCGGCCAAAACAAAGTGGGCAAACCTCGTCAACGGGGTCCGGGGAATAACCCGATACAATCTATTCGACGGCAAGCTTAAGTTCAGGCTGGGCCTCAGGGCGCAGATCGACGGCACGGTCGGCAGCGGCAACGACAAATACGAACAGTTCTATGCGCCGATCGAGTCGAGCTTCAGAGTGCGCCGTTTCAAACTCTTTGCGGTTGGGCGCGTCAAAAAGTTCAACTTCAGCTTTTCTTTCGAGTTCGGACCCGACTGGGGGATTGGCGACGCCTGGATCGAGGGCGCCGAAGGCGGCCTCGAGGTCTGGGGGCACTACCTCGGTAAGCTCAGGGTGGGCTGGATGAACGAGCCTTTCAGCCTCGAGCGGCAGACCGGCGCCTACAACCTCGGGCTGATGGAGAGGTCACTACCGACACAGACGATCGCCCCCGGTTCCAACATCGGAGCGATGGTCCACGACTCCGGCCTGGAGGGGCGCTTCACGTGGGCGTTCGGTATCTTCTCCGTCGGCCAGTCGAACGACAACAACGCCAGCTCTTCGTTGCTGTCGCTGACCGGTCGCGCTACCTTTAGGCCGTTGTACCGGAACGAGGGGCGCGACCTCATCCATATCGGCCTGTCGCTGAGCTCGAGGTCACCGGCCGGGGCCGACACGCGCTACCGATCGCGGCCTGAGGCCCGGTTTGTCGACTACCTCGTCGACACGGGCACCATCGATGCCAGTCACATCACGCTGGTTGGCCTGGAGTTTGCGGCCGTGCGCGGACCGCTGTGGATCACTGCTGAGCACATTCTGAGCAAGGTCTCCGCCCAGATTGTCGATGATCCGACCTTCAAAGGGTCGTACGTCAAGGTGGGATGGTTCCTGACGGGGGAGAGCAAGCGCTACCGCGCCAACAGCGGTATTTTTGCACGGGAGCGACCGCTGCTCAAATACACGGGTGGGAACCCATTCAAAAAGAAAAACGGGGGCGCATGGGAAGTCGTCGGGCGGCTGTCGCGGGTCGACCTCACCGATGGGCTGATCGAGGGCGGCGAGCTGACCGACGTCAGCGGCTCCCTCAACTGGTACATCAATGCCACGACTCGCGTCGAACTCAACTACATTCACGCCAGCCCCAAGAATCAGGGTGCGGCGAATATCTTCCTTCTCAGGGTGCAGTATCAGCCTTGGTAGCGGGCCTGTAGGGTGGGCTTCAGCCCACCATCTCGAATTCTCCAAAGGTGATGATGGTGGGCCAAGGCCCACCCTACTCCCCGGCGTCGAGGCTCACGATATCGTCGGGTTCGATGGTTCCCCACTCGGGTTCGATCCACCCCTGCTTGACGTGGTCATGAAAAGTCGACCACGGCCAATCCGTCAGATCGGTGACGTGCCCGTGTTTTACCGGGTTGAAGTGCGTGTAATCAACGTGGCGGCGTAAATCGTCCACATCCCGGATTCGGTGTTCCCAATACCGCCGCTGCCATACGGCAACCTCGCGTTTTCGTCGTCGCGACGAGCCTGCTTCGCCATGTGAACCACCTCCCGCTCGGTACTCGCGGGAGAAAACCCCCTTGAGCTTTCTCCATCGTGCCGGGTAGTCGTCATCGCCATGAGGAAGCGTCCAGATGGCATGGAGGTGGTCGGGTAGCACACACACGGCTTCGACCTCGAACGGCATCGTGGAGTTGGTTTTGCGCCAAGCATTTCGAAGGCATTGCACACCCAGGTCGGTGGTCAAGATGGGTCGGCGTTGGTATGTGACGACCGTGAAAAAGAACACACCACCCACGAGCCGTACCCTGCGATATCGCGACATGAACACAAGCTACCACGGACATATTGGGTGGGCGTTGTCAGCAGGTGGGCCAAGGCCCACCCTACGCCGAAAATGAGAATGTAGGGTGGGCTTCAGCCCACCATCTCGAATTCTCCAAAGGTGATGATGGTGGGCCAAGGCCCACCCTACGCCGAAAATGAGAATGTAGGGTGGGCTTCAGCCCACCATCTCGAATTCTCCAGATTCTTAGGTTCTTAGGTCCACCCATCACAACTCTCACAAAGTTCGTGTGTCGTGCGGTGTCGGGGTGCAGGTGGCACCTCGGTGGGGGCGGTAGCCAACGCGAATGAGCTAAGAATCGGCGATGCGCGGTAGCACGCCGCCGGGCCGACCGAAGTGAGGAACGGCATCGGGTACCTCTCGAGGGTCGACGAAAATGGCTTGTGAGGAACTGTAGTAGAGGCATCCAATCTCCCCAGGGGGGAGGGATTCAACAAACGGCTCCACCGAGTCGAGCGCCTCGATCCAGTCGCGCTTTAACACATGAAGGTCTATAGGCTCCGCGAGATCGAGCCTCGCGAGGTCCTCCTCGCGAACCCGTCCGCGTCTTCGCAGCAGATCCAGTAGTGAAAGCGGGGTGAATCCAGGGTCCTTGCCGCAGGCCGCCCAACACAGACCGCCGAGGACGAGAACATGTTGGTGGAGATGAAGCGCGTCCAGGACATCGCGCGGTTCGTCGCGGCCGGCGAGGGCGAGCACCTTGTTGACGGCGAGGTCGACCGGATGGAGCACGAACCCGACCCGGTCGTCGCGCACTGTCGGCATGAACCGCCAGTCCGAATCCCGCGCCCATTCGACCTTGGTCGCGAGTTCGTCACGGCGCACTATGACGCGCACGAAACCGGGTTGAGTGAGGTCCACTTCGATCGAGTATCCGTTTTTTTCCAGCAACCCTCGGTCGGCTGAGAAAGCCTCCGCAACTCGTGCCTCGGAGTCGTGAAAGTAGTCGAGATCGCGGCTGAAACGCTTCGTGTTGGGTTCAATCAGGATCGCGGCTCCGCCCGCGAGGTACGAGTCGAATGTCCGGTTCTCGGAGAGCAGCCGCGCGAGATCCGATTGGTAGTCGGTCAGTGGCATAACTTCCCCGCGGCATCCCAGGCGTAACGCCCGCCGTGCTTGCGGAGTTGCTCCGCCACCCAGGCGACATCCGACGACCCGATCCGGTAGTCGGGGTCGAACGACCAGAAGCATTTCGCATGGAACCGCCGGTACAACCGGCGTGCTTCCCGTATGCGAACCATTGCCCGGGCCGTGTCAGGGTCCAGAACTCGACGGCTCTTCCGGCCGCCGCGGCGCCCGATTTCAGCGAGGTACTCTTTCACACTCCGCTCCATGTATTTATCATAGTCCGCTTACGATAGAAAAGCAAGATCTATAGTAATTTATGGGTACCTGACAGCTGACGGATGATAGATTAACTCTTGAACGTGCTCAAGATCTTTTCTGCTGCCGAAGTTGGTGTGGTTCTTCCCTGCAGCACGTTTTCTTCGAAAGTGGCGATGGTATCGGCGATATCCGAGTGCTCGCGAACCGCCGCCCTCAATCCTTCATCCACCAGCGACCACATCCAGCCCAGGAGTTGGCGCCGGCGTCGGCGTTCGAGCTCCCCGTTGCCGGAGAGCAGCTCGTTGTGCTCACCGATGATCTCCCAGATCTCGTCGAGCCCGTCGCCGGACTGACCGGATGAGGTGACGACCCGCGGTTTCCAACCGTCCTCGCCCGCGGGTTTGAGGATCGCCAGCGCGCGCTCGAACTCCGCTCGGGCGAGCTCGGCGGCCGGGAGGTTGTCGCCGTCGGCCTTGTTGATGGAGATCAAATCGGCGAGCTCGAGGATGCCCCGCTTGATCCCCTGCAACTCATCGCCCGCTCCGGCCAGCTTGAGGACAAGGAAAAGGTCCACCATCTCGGCGACCGCGATCTCCGACTGACCGACGCCGACCGTCTCCACCAACACCACGTCGTAGCCCGCCGTCTCGCAGAGAAGGATCGCTTCGCGAGTCTTGCGGGCGACGCCGCCCAGCGAGCCGCCGGTGGGGGAGGGACGGATGAAGGCGTCGTCCGATGCGGCCAGCTTTTCCATCCTCGTTTTGTCACCGAGGATCGAACCCTTCGAGACCGACGACGAGGGATCCACCGCCAGCACCGCTACCCGGTGGCCGTCTTCGACCAGGCGGAGGCCGAAGCTTTCGATGAAGGTGCTCTTGCCGACCCCGGGCACACCGGAGATGCCGATGCGGTGCGCCCCGCCGGTGGAGGGGAGGAGGGCTGTCAACAACTCCTGGGCGTTCTGCCGATCGTCCGGGGCGTTCGATTCGACGAGAGTGATCGCCCGTCCGAGAGTCGCCCGGTCGTTGTCGCGAATTCCGCGAAGCAGTTCGTCGAGGTCAGTAGATGATTTCATGATCCGGCCATTCGCTTTGATCATATAGCACCGGGCCTCGGGCGCCATCGGTAACGGCGTGGTATCTTCGGACAGCTTACCCTCGGGGAGGATCTGAACGATGAGAGACCTTTTGAGGATTGTCGCATTCATCGCGGTTCTGGGCATCGTCGTCGGTTGCAGGACCTTCAGCCCGACCCCGATGGACGAGGTCGGTTTCAAGCAGAGGGCGGAAACTCGGACCGAAGAGGGCGTCACGGCCTCGGTTGTCGTTCTCACCGCCGAAGAGGCAAAGGCGGCCTTCGACTGTAAGCTCTACAAGAAGAAGATCCAGCCGGTGTGGCTCGAGATCACCAACGGCACCGATTACGAAATGCTGTTCATGCCTCGGAGCATCGATCCTCAATATTTCGCTCCCCTCGAGGTTGCCCAGAAGACCAGCTGGACCTGGTCCAAAAAGGCCAACAAGGAGAAGAAGTGGTTCTACTACGAGCACCAGATGCCATTGGGCATCCCGGCGGGTGAAACAGTCTCCGGTTTTGTCTTTGCCAACCGGAGCCGCGGTGTTCGATGGGTTTTGGTGGACGTATTCAGCGAGCACGACGCCGTTCACGTGGAGTTCGTTCACGAGGTCCCTGGTTTCAAGGCGGATTTCCACAAGCTGGATGAGGGCGCCCTGTACGACGTGTTCTACCCCGATCAGGAGATTGTCGACATCACCGATCCCGTGGAACTCAAGAAATGGATCGAGGAGCAGCCGGCCACGATCACCAACGCCGACGGCTCAAAGACCGGTGATCCATTGAACCTGGTGATCATTGGAAATAAAGAAGCGGTTTGGCCCGCCTTTCTCCGTTCCGCCTGGGATCCGACGGCGGCCATGGGCGCGGGGTCGGCGGTCAAGACGGGGATCTTCGGCATCTTCGGAGGCGCCTACCGGTACGCGCCGATCAGCAGTCTGTACGTCTACGGGCGGTCACAGGACATCGCGTTGCAGAAGGTGAGATCCAACATCCATTACCGCAACCACCTGCGGCTGTGGCTGGCCCCGGTGACCGTAAGAGGATTACCGGTGTTGATCGGGCAGATCAGCCGCGACATCGGCAGCCGCTTTACCACCAAGAGCAAGACCCTCACCACTCACCGTATTGATCCTAACGTGGATGACACCCGCGCGTCGCTGGTCCAGGATTTCATCTATGCGCAGGCGTTAAAAGCCTATGCCAAGGTGGGCGGGGTCGGTTTCGTGCCGCCGGAAAAGCCCCGCGGAAACCTCACCGGTGATCCGTGGTTCACCGACGGCAACCGAGCCGTGATGCTTCTCACGTCAGAACCGACGGATGTTCTGGGAATCGACTGGCTCGACTGGACCGATGACGGAACAATCGAGGAGACGGACTGATCGGCGACCCAGGCGCCTCGGCCGGGCCGGTTCCACGGGCAGAGAGAATCGCATCCCTGGACGTGCTTCGGGGGTTCGCCGTGCTCGGCATCCTCGTCATGAACATCCAATCGTTCTCGATGATCGGCGCCGCCTATCTGAACCCCTACGCCTACGGTGATCTCACCGGCATCAACTACGGGGTCTGGTTTCTGAGCCACCTCCTCGCCGACAGCAAGTTCATGACGATTTTCAGCCTGCTCTTCGGGGCGGGGGTGGTGCTTATGGCCTCGCGCCGCGAAGCTGCCGGGAAATCGACCGCGGGGGTCCACTACCGAAGGATGTTCTGGCTGATCGTATTCGGCCTGCTACACGGCTGTTTCCTCTGGTACGGCGACATCCTGTACGTCTACGGAATGTGCGGACTCGGAATTTACCTGTTTCGCCGTCGCTCTCCCCGTTTTCTGCTGATCTTCGGAATGCTCGTGGTCTCGGTGGCATCGCTGCTGACCATGTTCTGGCAGGTCACCATGCCGTACTGGCCGCCGGAAGCGGTCGAAAGTGTGGAGACGGAGTGGTGGACGCCACCCCCAGAAGCAGTCCAGGCCGAGCTCGAAGCCTACCGCGGCGGTTGGACGGTGCAGCAGGCTGTGCGAGCGCCCACAGCGGTCTTCATGCAGACCAACCATTTTCTGACCGAGTTCCTATGGAGGGCCGGTGGGTTGATGCTCATCGGCATGGCGCTCTTCAAGCTCGGCGTTTTTGGAGCCGAACGCTCGCGGGCGTTCTATCTCCGCATGACGAGTCTCGGTTTCGGGCTCGGGCTGCCGATTGTCGTTTGGGGTGTCCTGTACCGCAACAGCAGCGATTGGGATGTCCGCTCGGCATTCTTTGGCGGCAGCCAATTCAACTACTGGGGCAGCCTGCTGTTTGCCGCGGGTTGGATCGGCGTGGTCATGCTGGTGTGCCAACGGCCTGGATGGGGTCGAGTGACGCGTCCACTGGCCGCGGTCGGCCGGATGGCGCTGAGCTGCTACCTGCTGCAGACCATCATTTGTACGTTCATCTTTTACGGCCACGGGCTCGGCCTCTACGGTTCGGTGGATCGCGTAGGCCAGGCGCTGATCATGCTTGCCGTGTGGGCCGCGATGCTGGTGTTGTGCCCGCTCTGGCTCCGATACTTCCGTTTTGGGCCGTTCGAGTGGCTGTGGAGATCGCTCACGTACATGAAACTACAGCCGATGACACTCGAGCGTTCAGACGCTTGATCGATTCCCGCACCCGCCCAGTTTTTCCCGCAGATCACGCAGATTGACGCAGATGGAAACACAATCTGTTGAGATCCGAGCGAGTGGTGCTCACGGCGCTTCTCACCTTCCCATAGATCCCTCGGCTCGCTGCGCTCGCTCGGGATGACATTTGGGGTGGAGATCGCTTGGGATGACGATTTAGCGAGTTTGTTCCATTTTTGTCATTCCGAGCGGAGGCGCCACGCAGTGGCGCCGGAGTCGAGGAATCTGTGGGTTACGCAGTGAGGAGCTTCTGCCCAGCCATACGTAGATCCCTCCGCTCGGGCCCATCCGGCTTCGTGCTTCGCACTACGCCGTGACAAGTTGGGCCCTCGGTCGGGATGACAGTGAATAGTGGCGCCGATTCCCAGCGCGAAACGCACTAATCGTTTGCGAATCGCTGGCTGAGTTCCTGGATCAATTCCACAGCCGCTTCGGGCACGTTGGTGCCGGGGCCGAATATGAAGGCGGCGCCGGCCTCGTGTAGGGCATTGTGGTCCTGCGGCGGGACGACGCCACCGACGACAATCAGGATGTCTCCCCGCCCGAGCTTTTCGAGCTCCTGCTTGAGCTGCGGAACGAGGGTCAGGTGTCCGGCGGCCAGCGAAGAGACGCCGACAACATGGACGTCATTCTCCACCGCCTGGCGGGCGGTCTCCTCCGGCGTGGTGAACATGGGGCCGATGTCGACGTCGAAACCGAGGTCGGCGAAGGCCGTAGCAATGACTTTCTGCCCGCGATCGTGCCCGTCCTGGCCGACCTTGGCGACCAGGATGCGCGGGCGCCTGCCATCGCGTTCGGCAAATTCGTCGGTCATGGCGCGCGCTTTCGTGACGTCCTCCATGCTGTCTCCCACCTCCTGAGAGTACACCCCAGTGATCGCCTGGATGGTTGCCCGATGGCGTCCGAAGACCTCTTCCATGGCATCCGAGATCTCACCGATAGTCGCCTTGGCGCGGGCCGCCTCGACCGCAGCAGCCAGCAAATTGCCCTCGCCGGTCCTCGCGACCAGCGTTACCTCGTGGATCGTGGACTCGACGATGGCGTTGTCGCGTTCGGCACGCAGTTTTTCGAGACGGGTCTTTTGGGCGGAGTAAACGGCGCTGTTATCTACCTTGAGGACCTCGATCTCCTCCTCGGACCCGGAGCTGTTGCGGTTGAGGCCGACGATCGTCTGGCGCCCCGAGTCAATTCTCGCCTGGGTGCGTGCGGCCGCCTCCTCGATCCGTCGTTTGGGCAGGCCGTCGGCGATCGCCTTGGCCATCCCGCCGAGCCGTTCGACCTCACGGATATGGTCCCAGGCGCGGTGGGCGAGGTCGTGGGTCAGCCGCTCGATGAAGTAGGAACCTCCCCACGGGTCGGCCACCCGACAGATCCCGGTCTCTTCCTGGAGTTGGATCTGGGTGTTGCGGGCGATGCGCGCGGAAAAATCGGTTGGCAGGGCGAGGGCCTCGTCGAGCGAGTTGGTGTGCAGTGACTGGGTGTGGCCGAAAGCCGCGGCCAGCGCCTCGATGGAGGTCCGGATGACGTTGTTGAAGGGATCCTGGGCGGTCAGGCTCCAGCCCGAGGTCTGGCAGTGCGTCCGAAGAGCGAGGGATCGGGGATCCGAGGCGCCGAATCGGCGCATGATCTCGGCCCACAGCAGCCGCGCTGCACGCAGCTTGGCAATCTCCATGAAATGGTTCATGCCGATCGCCCAGAAGAAGGAAATCCGCGGCGCGAAGACGTCGACGTCGAGGCCCGCACCGATGCCGCTCCGCACGTACTCGATGCCGTCGGCCAGGGTGTATGCGAGCTCGAGATCGAGGGTCGCGCCCGCCTCCTGCATGTGGTAGCCCGAGATTGAAATGGAGTTGAAGCGGGGCATGCGGTCGGCGGCGTAGCGGAAGATATCGGAGACGATTCGCATCGACGGCTCGGGTGGGTAGATGTAGGTGTTCCGAACCATGAACTCTTTGAGGATATCGTTCTGGATGGTCCCGGAGAGCTCTTCCGGTGCGACTCCCTGCTCCTCGGCGGCGACGATATAGAGCGCCATCACCGGCAGTACCGCTCCGTTCATGGTCATCGAAACGCTGACATCGCCGAGTGGGATGCGGTCGAAGAGCACCCGCATGTCGAGGATTGAATCGACCGCCACGCCGGCCATGCCGACATCGCCCCGGACCCTTGGATTGTCGGAGTCATACCCGCGGTGGGTCGGGAGGTCGAAGGCGATCGAGAGGCCCTTTTGCCCGGCGGCGAGGTTGCGACGATAGAAGGCGTTGGAATCCTCTGCCGTAGAAAAACCGGCGTACTGGCGAATGGTCCAGGGCCGGGCCGCATACATGGTGGGGTAGGGACCTCGCAGGTACGGTGCGATGCCGGGCAGGCCGTTGAGATGGTCCACGTTCTCGAGGTCAGCCGGGCCGTAGGTGCCGGCGATGTCGATGCCCTCGGGGGTGGTCCACTTTGTGTCGGTCTGTTTGAGATGCCATTCGTTGGGCTGTGGCCGAGCAAAGGCAATGGACGTGAAATCCGGCACTGTCTCAGTCACGGCCCACCCCCTCTGATTCATGAAGGTCGGTGAGCAGCCTGATAGCGTCGACGTTTCGTTGCACAAAACCGTCGACCCCGGCATCCCGCCACGCATTCTCCAGCCGGCCGGGTTTGCCAACCACGAGCACCCGGTGGCCTCGAAGCGCCTTGATCTCTCGCGCCAGCAGCGGAATGACCTCGGGCGCTTGTTCGGGAGAGGCGCAGATCACGGCCGTCCTGCTGCCGCTCGCGGCAAAGGCGGCCGCCAACGCTTCGGGGCCGTCGAGGCCCTCGCTGAGGACCGCAATCATCCCGCCGGCAGCGAGCAGATTGGTGACGAATATTGTGACCGCGCGGGTTTCGGAGGGGCTGCCGACGGCTGCGACAAAAACTCGCGGCCTCACGCCGGCTGCGCGCAGGTGCTGGTCCGAGGCATCCCGAAAAGCTTCGAACGGCCTCGCCTCTCGCTCATTCGCGACGGGCGAGATGCTATCGGTCTCGTCGCTGCCCCGTAACAGGTCGACCAGTTCGGCGGCCGATATTCCGCCGTGTGCAGCCTCGAGGCCGGCCTCGAACGATCCAAAATCGGCGCCAACCGCGCGATGCACGGCAGTTGGCACGTCGTCCGGGGACCGCCGGGGGTCTCTACTCGAACGGTGTTGGTGGAGGGGCTCCTCCTCGAGATCCGGAAAGGAGCTGACACCGGTCACCGGGTCGCGCAGGGTCGCGACGCTCCGACGTTTGCTGGCCAGGGAGTCGGCGAGTTCCCGGGCAAGGGCGCCCGAGCGAAGGTGATTGACCATCCCTCCGGTCGCCTCGATGCGCTGAAACTGCTCCCAGGCGGCGTCACAGAGATCTGAGGTCAGCCTTTCGACGAGGTAGCTTCCCGCTGCAGGGTCGCTGACCCGGTTGATGTGACTCTCCTCGCGCAGAATGGTGCTGGTGTTGACCGCAAGACGCCCACCGAATTCGTCGGAGCGCCCGGCGAGCGAGTCAAAGGGGAGGACGGTGACGACATCCGCTCCGCCGATGATGGCCGTGTAGGCGGCCGTGGTGCCGCGGAGGAGATTGACCCACGGGTCGCGCACGGTCAGACAGCGAGGCGAGGCAACGGCGTGAATCGGGATCTTCGCTGCTTTTGCCGGAATGCTGCAAGCCTCTGCAACCCGTCTCCACAGCGCGCGCAACGCGCGCAACTTGGCGGTCTCCATGAAGAGGTCTCGGCCCACGCCGGTCACGAACCGGAGGCGGCGACAAACGAGCTCGGGCGACAGCCCCCTCTGCTCCATCGCGCGCAGATAGGCGACGCCAGTGGCGATGATGATGGTCAGCTCTTGCACTGCGTTGGCGCCGGCCCTGGCGTGGGGCAGGGTCGAAACGGCGACGGTGCGCAGTCGCGGCGCGAAGTCCTCGTTCCATCGAAGGGCCTCGGCCATCAGATCGAAGGCGCCGACGAGGCTCGTCGGAAGCTTGCCGTCGGCGGCGAGGACGCCGAGCGGGTCAATGTCGAAGCCGCCGGCGAGGTCCTCAAAGCCGCTGTCAAGCCGCCGTGTCGAGGCGATAAGAAGGGCGGCCAGCGCCGGCGCCGCGCCGCGAGCATCGAGATAAATCGGGGCGCCGTTGGCGGCCTCCTGGAAGAGGGCGAAAGCCCCTGCGGTCAGTTTCCCCCAGTTGGTGCTCCGGCGGTCGACCCAGATCCAGAGCGAGTCGGCGCCATGGTCCAGGGCTTCGACAATTCTCCCGATCGTTCCTTTGGGGTCGCGGAGATCGATCGGACAGGCGACCTCTGCCGGGCGGCGACGCGCTGCACCGCTTTCCGGTGTGTCGAGGGGAACATCCTCAGCGGTATAGAGGGGCTTGATCACGAGACCTTCGTGGCTCGTGACCTCGAGCGAAGACAGTGATCGCCCGTTCAACGATTTCTTCGCCTCTTCCTCCCAGGCCTCGAAGAACGGCCGCGGAAATTGCAGAGCGATCCTCAGCTCGTCGTCGAAAGTCGGGCCTTTGCCGTTGTGTCCTGCCACAAGACCTCCAGGATGATCGTAACCTGTCGGAGGACCTGTCGTCACCACTGGCCGCTGTGCGTCTGCGCAATGTGGATATGTACAAGGGACAAAGATCGCTATCGCTATCGGCATCGCTATCGCTATCGATGGAAACAGTGGTGGTTGATTTTTTCGATCCCGATCCCGATCCCGATCCCGATTGCGATTGCGATAGCGATGGGACAATCGGACCCGACAACGGTGTAAGTGGGCGACATAATTGCCGCCCCTACATCGTCAATTCGCGGTGGGCGTCTCCTTGTGCGCCGCGATCAGCGCCTCGACCACCGACGGGTCGGCGAGCGTCGTGACATTGCCCATATCGTCATACTCGCCCGCCGCGATGTTGCGCAGGATGCGGCGCATGATCTTTCCCGAACGGGTCTTGGGTAGGGCGTCGACCATAAGGATCTCATCGGGGGTCGCGATCGGCCCGATGACGTGGCGCACCTGTTCCTTGAGGGCGCCGATCAACTGGTTTGGGTCCGTGCCCCGAACATCGTCGTTGAGGAACACGTAGGCGAAGATCCCCTGGCCCTTGATCGGGTGCGGGAAGCCGACCACTGCCGCCTCGGCGACCGATTCGTGCTCGACCAGCGCGCTCTCGACCTCGGCGGTCCCGAGACGGTGACCGGAGACATTGATGACATCGTCGACGCGGCCGGTGATCCAGTAGTAGCCATCGGCGTCCCGGCGGCAGCCGTCGCCGGTGAAGTAGTAGCCCCGGAAGCGTGTGAAGTAGGTTTCGTGGAAGCGCTCGTGGTCTCCCCATACAGTGCGCGCCTGGCCGGGCCAGGTGCGTTCGAGACACAGATTCCCGCTGGCCTCGATATCGGCGAGCCTGGCGCCGTTGTCGTCCACCAGGACCGGCTTGATGCCGAAGAAGGGCAGGGTCACCGAGCCCGGTTTGACGGGCGTTGCACCCGGCAGGGGAGTGATCAGAATGCCGCCGGTCTCGGTCTGCCACCAGGTGTCGACGACCGCGCAACGGCCTTCGCCGACGACATCGTGGTACCAGTTCCAGGTATCGGGGTTGATGGGCTCACCCACGGTCCCGAGAACCCGAAGGCTGTCTCGCGAGTATTTGGTAACCCACTCGTCGCCCGAACACACGATGGCGCGGAGAGCGGTCGGAGCGGTGTAGAAGATGTTGACCCCGAGGTCTTCGACCACCTGCCAGTAGCGGCCGGGGTCGGGGTAGGTCGGCAGCGACTCGAACATCACTGTTGTAGCGCCGTTGGCGAGAGGCCCGTAAACGATGTAGGAGTGGCCGGTGATCCAGCCGACGTCGGCGGCGCAGAAGTAGATGTCGCCGGGGTGGTAATCGAAGACCAGCTCGTGGGTCATCGCCGCATAGACCATGTACCCGCCGGTGGTATGGAGCACACCCTTGGGCGTTCCAGTTGAGCCCGATGTGTAGAGGATGAAGAGCGGGTCCTCCGCTCCCATCCACTCGTAGGTGCAGGTGGAGCGTTGCCGGCGACATTCCTCATCGAGCCAGTAGTCTCGGCCCGATTTCATCTCGACCTCGGTATCGGTGCGGCGCGCGACGAGCACGGTTTCCACCATCGCGAGGCCTTCGACCGCGCGATCGACTGTCTCCTTGAGCCTCAGCCGCCGGCCTCCGCGTCTACCCTCGTTGGCGGTCACCACCAGCTTGGCTCCGGCATCGATGATGCGGTCGCGGATGGACTCTGCACTGAATCCACCAAAAACGATCGAGTGAACGGCGCCGATCCGTGCGCAGGCGAGCATGGTGTAGGTAAGCTCTGGAATCATCGGCATGTAGAGACACACCCGGTCGCCGCGGCGGACACCGTGGTAACGGAGGACGTTGGCGACCCGGCTCACCTCGTGTTTGAGCTGACGGTAGGTGATGTGCTCGTACTCGCCCGGCTCGTCTTTGACCCAGATGATGGCGTCCTGATCGCCTCGCTCGTGGAGGTGGCGGTCGACGCAGTTGTAACAGGCGTTGAGGCGGCCGCCGAGATACCAACCGAAGTCCACATTTTCATAGTCGTGGTCGAAGACTGTTTTCCAGGGGTGGAACCAGGTGAGTCGGTCGGCCTGCTGAGCCCAAAAGCTCTCC
>Ga0255054_10000637_pt1 | contig 20645 bp, 21 predicted proteins | sample JV7_2_23_MG_FD_188634 | JGI IMG/M metagenome (GOLD analysis project Ga0255054, IMG submission 188634) | Seawater microbial communities from Jervis Inlet, British Columbia, Canada - JV7_2_23 | ecosystem: Environmental > Aquatic > Marine > Inlet | place: Canada: British Columbia | collected...
TATTTTTTCATAAATGGAGCCACCGCTTTTGTTCCCAGTGCATCAATACTGACAGCCAGGATTTCGAAATTTTCACCGTTAAGCTCTTGATACAGCTTTTCCATTGATGGCATTTCATCGACGCAGGGGGGACACCAAGTCGCCCAGACATTGACCAGAACGACATGTCCCCTGTAGTCAGCGAGACTGACCATTTTTCCATCGAGCCCGGGGAACTTGAAATCAGGAGCAGGAAGGCCAAGCTTGAGCGGTGAAAATTTTAAATATGAAGTATTTTGCTCCAGCGAAAATAAGATCAACAAGCCAGATACTGCCAGGAAGACTAGGATAGCCGCCCAATAGTTATTCGTTTTTCTTTTCTGATTATGCGCATTCCCTGCTTTCACGTTTTATCCTTCCTGGTCTTGATCCAAAAGAAAACGGATAAGATTACGGGTTTCGGTGCTGGCCCAGTCTCTGGCACCCAGGATCGAGGCAACCATCTCACCATTTCCATTTAGTTGAAAAGGACTTAGAAAAGAAGCTTTGGCGGCCTATAGAGGGAATGAAAGAATCCTGCGGGTAGATTTCATCTAATTTCGCCACTGGTGCTAATCGACAAATTTTCTTATAGCCACATTGTGGTACAATGTCAAGAATTTTATAAAGGGCGGGACTTATCATTGCCACGACCAATACTTGATTTAACACAATCGTAAAACGAGTTAAAACAATGATTGACAGTTAGATATCACAACTATTCAGAAGCCTCCCATAATTTCTTTCAACAGACGGTTCTTCCACTATGACTCGCAGGCCATATGAAAAGCCGCTGATGACCACTTTTTCACCTTCCAAAAACTTTTTCCTTTCGGCGACCGCATTCCAAATTTCAGTGGCGTATTTAATTTTTCCCTCCGGATCGATATTTTTGAGAACCACCCCTGTTTTTCCCAGCATGGCTTCCTGACCGTTGCGAACTTTAGCCCGCATCGCCTGGAAGATTTTATAATAAAGTAACATTGAGATGCCTATGATGAATAGGTATACCGGCAAGGCGATGTTAAAAGGAAAGATCCAAAAAACCGGTAATCCGAAAATTGGAAGAAAAAATATCAAATGGCACATGTTTTATACCTCCGTCAGCCCAGGGACTTCACGTTATTTTAAGAACTTTCAATGTAATAATCATTTTGAAATTCGAATATGTCGCTGATGCGGTTCAAAAATCTCCTTAAAGGATTTGAACCGACCGGGTTGTTTTTCAAGAAGCTTGAAGCTGGATGCAGTAATTTAGGCGTGAAACCGCGGCGGTTTAAAAGGAGACCCAAAGTATCCATCTGAAATTATTGGTCGGTTTAAAATAAGAAATAAGCCCAGAAGAAGTAAAAGCTTTTATTGCGACTTATGTTCAATTTCGATAACTTCAGGTTGTACGCTTTGTTCTGCATGAGTTGCATGCATACCCCGCATCAGAAAAATATGCCCTATAGGACAAAGCAGAATCAGGACATAATATCCCCAGGATCCCAGTACTCCCAGAGAAGAAAGTGCCAGAATTCCAATGACCGGGATTGCACAGCATAGCATCATGGCCAAAAAATGATTTTGTTTTATTTTTGTAAATATTGACTTGATCATAACCTGCTTCCTTATTGTTTCACTGATTCATAATTTAGATTTAAGAAACTCAGATTTTTCAATAGGAATTATACAGGCAGTTTAACGTCATGCCCGGGACTGCAGACAGCAGCCTTCGCTGCAGTGCGCGAGTCTTGGAATCATATAGCGTTTCATCACATTACCTCCTTTGATATTCAGCCCCGGAAAGTCTGTGGTCCATTTTTCTCTCCTACGCATAACTAATTCAAAATTTAACGTTCGACCGACCAATTAAAAACTCTCTCCGGCACATTGGCCACCTCGCGAATTACCAGAGTGATCGACTCCGCACCTTCGCCCAACTCAGAGAACTCCAACACCCCGCTGCGGTGGTGGCCTCCGGGTGGGGATCCGTCCCAGCTGGTCGGCCGATATTCACGGCCGCTGTTGTCTTTGAGTGTACAGACGGCAACCAGATCCTGGCTCAGATCGCCCGAGTGGGTGTTCATTCGAATTTCAAATTTAGCCGGTTCCCCGGGCAAAAGCTGAACCGGACGGACATCGACGCGCACACGATTCTCTTTGTTTGATTTTGTCTTGTAAGCGGATGCATCAGCAGCCAAATTTACCAAAAACAATATGATCACTAGCGATACAAAATGAGAAATTTTCAAATGTTTTAACGTTATCATTTCGAGCTCCTCCTTTATCCGCCAACTCGATCCAGTCTGAAGGTGAAAATATTTTTAAGGCTATCGAGTTGAATCATTCCGTGTTTTTCCATCATACGAAGCATCAGTCCGATTCCGACCAGGCATGATATGACCCCGGCCAAAAAGAAGTAGGTCTGGTACTCAGCCAAGCTCGCTACTGCCGCTGCTGATAGAAACGGCACACCCAGTGCCGGTATCACAGTAGCCAGGTAATGGGAGCAGCAGGCCATCATCGCAGTAGCGGACATGCCCCCTGAGGCGGCCATGGTCGTTTTAGCCCCTCTCATTTTCTGGCCGCGCAGCTGGGCCCTGAACAACGTGAACAAGGTCACCTGAATACCTAACCCTATCGCAAGGGTTATAATCCACCAGCGGTATTCGCTAAACTGGATCTTAGCAAAATACCAGTCAGCGGTTAAGGTGTTCATCCCCAGATACACTCCCACTATGGCAATAGATGCCACTGCTCCGAACAGATATGAGCGCGGGTTTGAAAACCAATTAAAGGATTGGCTGCAGCATTGCTCGTCTAATTCCGGACCTTTTATATGGTTACCAAGAATATGGTATCCCTCAGCCTCAACCGACGCTCTTAAGTCATCTATTCGCACCTTTGCTGAATTATAGCGAATATTTGCTTTCTGTTCTGCAAGATCCACCGTTGCTTCGGCAACTCCTGCAAGACGCAACAATGCCGTCTCGACCCTTCCAACACAGGATTGGCAATGCATACCACTAATGGTTAAAGTGAGCGTTGAATATTTGTCGGAACTAACCTTGTTTTCCATCTCTTGCCTATTACTCCCTGTTAAAATTATGACCCGAAATCATTGTTGAACTTAGGAAACCGCGCCCCATCTGTTAACCAAAACAAAAATAATAAAGACGTTCGCGAATTTGTTTCAGGATCTAGTGGCATTTCATTGCTTTTCCGCCGGTCGCTTTTTCCAGACGTTCGGTATATCGACACCACCAGCCTTTCTTTTTTTCAGGTTTCGGCTCCAGATACTTTTTAGGGTTTTCAACAAAGGACTTGCGGCAACCTTCCGCGCAAAAGTAATAAGTTTGTCCTTCAATGGTGGTAACAATCTCTGTCGTTTTTGAGTTTACGGACATACCGCATACCGGGTCGATAAACGTGTTTGATTCCGTGGCTGTTTGATTCATTATTTTTCCTCCATAATGGATATTATTAGACGGTTGCCGAAAATCCAGTGCAAGCGTTATGCCAGATTTAAATCGAAATAATTTAAGTATCTAAAATTAATGTAAATATAAAGCTATCACTACGATGGGAAGCATAATTTCCAGATGGACTCGAGTATCACGTGCGAAAAAACTGATCAATTTTCGTATTCAAATTGGTTTAGGGTGGATACTAAGTAACCAATCTTTGAAGCGGTTATAGTGGTTGTTAAAAAAACGTTGCGGTATTCAACCGTTTTTTTCTACAACCACTTATGCCCCTATTCCGCAATTCGGAACATTATTATGGAAAGCGGTATAATCCTGGAATAGCGCTTGCTCCAACAGATGCAAGTAAAAATATTTGAATCGCTATAAAAAAAACATTTTCAGCTACACTCTAAAAAAGTGGGAAATAATTTTGCAGTGTCCACCTGTTAAATACGATCCAGCTATGTAGAAAATATCCAGGTTTAATATTGCCATCTGTGGTTACATCGTTATTGTGGTACTATCGCATCACTCAATAGGAGACAAAACTTGCGAGCCAAGCAGTGTTTTAATAATTGTTTAAAACAGAAATTGGAGGATTTTAGCATGCTTCGTCCAAAAAGCCTGCAGCAGCGATTGGCAATTTTTGTGCTTTTGCCGGTAGCGCTGTTGTTAATTGGCATGGGATTTGTCGGCTTCATCTATGCCAGAAACAGTTTGCTTGCTCAGTGGCGAGAAGCCGCTATCCTTAAGTTGCAGCGGGCGGCTCATCAGATCGACATGCGTCTCGAACGCACCAAGAACTGGATTCAAATTTTTCAGCAGGCTTCCATGAACCAGGATACACCTATTCTTCGCTTTTGGGCAATCGAGCAGATACGAAAGCTGGAAAGTGTCGATCACGTTCATTTGGCCTCCACTGACAACCAATCGTCCCATGAGGACCTGCCTGACGATCAAATACCTTCCATGGGCAAAATGGGCGGCCGACATAAGAACAGCATCGGTCGGAGTATGATGATGAGAAGGTTTCACAGTGCCCGCATGAGAGAAATCACCCCCCCTCGTTATGATGATGCCGCAGAGCATAAGACCGTTTCATTGATTTCAGATCTGAACGATGCAACCGGTCGGCCCGTGGGCCGCTTAGAGGTGGTTCTGGATTTTGATGTGTTGATTAAAAATATTCGTGAATCCGGATGGTGGCAAAGCAATAAGGCATTTCTCGTGAGTGGTGACGGCAAAATTTTTGCGAGCACGGTATTGGATCAGCGCAGCTCATTATCTGAAAGCGAAGACCCTCTTGAAGGAAAAACTGTGCAAGCAATGAAAAACGCCCCCTACGGAACAATCCTTGGCGAGGGCCATCCGCCAAGAGAGGTCAGTGGTTTCTATAAGCTGCAGGAAGCACCCTGGAGCCTGGTGATTATAGCTCCCGGTAAAGCAATTCTTTCACCCATCGTGCGCTTTCGCTTTTATTATTTTGCTATCGGGGCCGGATTTATTTTTTTAATTGTCGTTTTAATCAAGACGGTGACCGGAGGAACAGTTACTTCCATTAAAGACCTTTCTCAAGCTGCCAAGAGAATTGCCGGCGGCGATTTCGACCGGCAGCTTCCCGTAAAAACTCAGGACGAAGTGGGAGAACTCACCCGCAGTTTCAATACCATGATGCTTCAACTCGAGGAGCGCATCAGGATAAAACAGGCGCTGGATGTTGCCATGGAAGTTCAGCAAAATCTTCTTCCGCTGGAGATGCCGCAGATCGACGGGCTCGATATTGCCGGGCGCAGTATTTACTGCGATGAGACCGGCGGTGATTTTTATGATTTTATGAAGACTCCCCACCAAAACCGGGGTTGCCTGGGTATTGCAGTTGGCGATGTATCGGGACATGGCATTTCAGCGGCGCTGCTGATGGCGACCATCAGGGCCTTTATAAAAAGCAGCATTTCACAATCAGACGGTATCGGTAAGAGTATCACCAGCGTAAACCGCCTCATGGCCCAGGATATGCGCGATACGGGTCAGTTCGTAACATTATTTTATGTCGAGATTTTCCCCGAAGAAAAATCTCTGCGATGGGTCAGAGCGGGACACGATCCGGCGCTGATCTACGATCCAGAAACGGATAACTTTATCGAATTACAGGGAAAGGGGGTAGCTCTTGGGGTCGATGCCGACGTTGAATACCAGGAAAATATTCAACCCGGATTTTCAAAAGAGCAAATTCTTTTGATTGGAACAGACGGTTTATGGGAGGCCCAAAATAATTCAGCTGAAATGTTCGGCAAACAACGTCTAAAAGCGCTTATCCGGCAGTATCAACATCTTTCATCGGAAGAACTCATTAACTCAATTATCGATTCTTTAAAAACATTCCAGGGATCCGTCAGGCAAGAGGATGATATTACACTTGTTGTGGTAAAGGCAACGGATTGAGATATTTGCATTAGAGTCTAAGTTGTGAATTCTTTGCATTTTATGAAAAAACTTTTTTATCACGAAAGCACGAAAGGAAGAAAACACGAAAGAAAAGAAAAATTTCGTGCTCACGCGGCGCAAACGCCTGCGCTGCGCGTTCCAAATTTCGTGTTTTCGTGATTAATCAGTTTTATTCTGCCCTTTTCTGACACTTTGGGCACTGCGAAATCCCACTTCTTCGAAAGCTTCCCAGGGTTGCCGTGGTACACCGGAGGGCATGAGAACATAATCCGACCCGCCTGGACCCTCTTGGGAATTTGAAGTCATGCCATAAAAGCTCCATTCACCAAAGCCTTTCGGCACAACCCGGATCTCATATTTGTTTGTCCGGTATGAGGACACGGGAAACAATTGATCTGTTAGAGTTTTTGCCATCGATGCATTTGCTTCATTTTGAACTTGCCCCATCATCTCGTGCATTTTTTCCATATCAACCCGCTCGCCGGAACCGGGCTCTTTTTGCCCGGTGGTTTCTTCTGACGCCTGCCCATTGCCGAATACATATACCCATTCTTCGGGGGTGGGCAGACGCCGGTTATAGAACCGGGCATAGGCGGAAGCTCCATATGCCGTCACCCGCAGAACAGGAAATGATGCATAGGCCGCATTAGTTACTTTGAATTCTGGGTCGCGAAATACAATGGGCTCATAGCCTTCTTTGACGGTTCCCAGGAGCAACCATATCTCATCGTCACTGCGAACCACGCTTTTTGCTATATCAATCTGTGAACGCTTATGGTTTAAAAATTCCACATACTGATGATTGGTCACCGGCGCCTCATCCATATAGAACGGATCAACCTTTATTGCTCTTTTTTCTTCCGTGGCGGACTTCGCAGGAAGTGCAACTGTACCTCCCGGAATCAAGTGCAATGTTGCGCCGTCTTCTGTTAATAGCGTTAGCTTGGAACCATCCGGCTTCGTTCCGGCGGCGGTCATATTCTCATCAAGTTTAGTTTGTGGTACGTGCTCAATGGCTTGCTGGGTCATTTTTCGCGGGATAAGTCTTTTCCCAGGATCGCTCATAAAATGCCACACGGTCATGGCCGCAACCGATAAAATCGCCAGGGCAACTCCTGACCATATCCATTTGGCTTTGTTAAGAAATGAGAAATGCTTTGGTTTAACTGAGATTTCGATCGCTGCTTCTTTGCTTAAGCCGTTAATGACATTCAATAGTGCGTTGTGTAACTTATCTACCGAATCAAAGCGTTCATCTTTATTCTCGGCAGTAGCTTTACGGACGATTTCATCCAGTTTTTGATAAAATGGTGTGTCGGGATTTGTCAGTGATACGGTTTTGAACGGAAGAATTTTTTCATTGATTTTTCCGTCAATGGCTTCATACAGGATCTTTCCCAGCGAATAGATATCGGCGCGGTGATCGGCTTTTCGGAAATCAAAAAAATGCTCCGGCGACATGTAATGGGCGGTACCCTTGACATCCATCGACTGGGTTACCGGCTTCAAACGGCTGGAGCGCGCCAGACCGAAGTCGGCAATTTTTGGAAGCGCACCGTCCATCAGGACGTTTTCAGGTTTCAGGTCACGGTGCACCATATCCAATGCATGAATCGCTTCGACACCTTTAAGCACGGGCAAAAAGCAATCCTCTAACCATTTTCGCATCAGCTCTTGTTCAGGGTAGAAGCCCTCCTCCGACATGGTATAGCGCAGCGTGTCACCGGGGATATATTCCATCGCAATAAATTCAACCGGGTATTCCCTACCTTTTTTTTTGATAACAGACGTACCATGATCGAAGATTTGGACAACGTTCGAATGCCGCACCTGAGCCATCGCCTGGACTTCACGCCTGAACCGCTGTAGCGCAGTTTCAACCTCAGCTTCATCTTCTTCGAGGGAGCGGAGCCATTCCTGGGATACCACCTTTATGGCCACGTCACGCTGCAAATTTAACTGATGGGCACGATAAACCTCTCCCATTGCGCCTTTGCCGATAAACTCAAGGATCACCCATTTATTTTGGATGACATCACCGGTGGCAAAAATTTTGCCCTGGCTGGTGCTCATATTCAAATAAACTCCTTATAACACATAGGTATTTACGAGTGTGTTTAATTTTAAAAAGCTTTTCTCGGATAAACTTTGAAACTACTTCAGCAAAATGCATGCCGGTGTATTCGCATAGCTACAACATTTTGAAATCAAATGAAAAAAGAACGAAATACCTCTATAAATTTAAGCAAGTGTATATTTTTTATCCATTCAATTCAATTTGTTTCCACTAAACTGCGAATTTTTTTGCCAGTTAGGCAGGCTGCAGGAAAATGAGACAGATCTTCGCTGCTGAATGACCAGGCAATTAAATTAATATTTCATATGTTTTCACGTTGTTATGAATTATATTTCAATCGTAAATACCTTTGGCATGTGCCTTGCTCATACCTATAAGGAAAAATTAACGTAAAAGGAGTAATCATTATGCAAAGCGATCCTGTTTGGGGCATGCAAATTGATGAAAAATATAATGAAGTCTTAGATATCGATAAGGATCAGAGAAAGAAGGTGTAATTTAACATGTCGCCTTTTCGTTTCATTCACAACATATTTTTAAAGGGCAATCCGCAAAGCCGGGGCGCCATCATCTTTCCGATGAAGGAGCAGGTAAAAGCCTGGCGCCGGGCCAATCAGAAAATGGGTTGGGGCATCGATAATAATGAATTTGAGATGCTTGAAAAATCATTTCCGCCACCTTTGACGGATAATGATCAAATGCAGGGGTTTATCGGATCCGTCCTTTTTTATGGATTTGGTGAGGATGGGCATGGTAACTCGGATGCAGTGCTTTCCGGGAAGCTCGCCTGGGAATATGCCATGCAGCGCAGAAAAACCTGGCAGTGCGAATATGTCAACTTTAACAAACCGAAGGACATCCGCCTGCGTCCTGAAGCACCGGCTCGCCCAAAAGGATTTTATTATGCCAAAATTCGCGCTGAAGAGAAATCTAAAGCAATGACTGTTTCCCAGGTACGTAAAACGTTAACTACCGATACCGGCTGGGGCTCTGAAGGATTCCAATTTTTAGCGATTACCCATTCTCTTTTTGCGGAGTTGATGAACGAACGCAAGATTCCTTTTATGGCGCTGGCCGATTATGACGTTGCGCCTTACGGGTACAATGATTTTTTTGACGCACCCCAGCTTTTTTGCAGCAACAGCAAGCTGGGACTCGGTATCGGGAATGTGGACCGAAACTATCCTCTTTTTGGAATTCCCACCCTGCGACTCTGTGATGGCCCGTAAGTTTGGATTCATATTTCTTGGGTAAATAAAACACGAGGGAGAGGACTTTATTCATGGCGAAAGTATTCTCAACCGATCTTACTCAAAGGCGCTACAATCGCATCGCCTTCCTTTATGATTTTATGGAAGCGCCGATTGAGAAATTGCGCTTTGCATCATGGAGACAAAGATTGCAAACGAGCATTGTTGGACCAAAAGCGCTGGAGATCGGTGTGGGCACCGGAAAAAACATGACATATTATCCAGAAAAGGTTGAGATTACAGCAATTGATCTTAGTCCTCGGATGCTTTCCAGGGCCCGCCGCAAGGCCGAAGCGCTTGTTTTGGATGTTAAGCTTCTGGAAATGGACGCTCAAAATTTAGCCTTTCCAGACCACTCATTTGATACAGTCTTTGCCACCTTCGTATTTTGTTCTGTTCCGGATCCGGTAATGGGGTTGCGTGAACTTCGACGGGTTTGCAGGCCGGATGGAAGACTTTTGCTTCTGGAACACATGCGACCGCATCATCCTGTACTGGGACTTATATTTGATGTGCTCAATCCGATGGTGGTCCGGATGATGGGCGCTAATATTAACCGCAAGACCATCGATAATATTCGGCAGGCCGGTTGGCAAATCAAAGTAGAAGAAAACCTTTCATCGGATATCGTCAAATGGATTGAAGCCGTTCCCCGATGAATGCAATATACCTAATTTAAATTCAATCCTCCTGCATTTTCATATTGACGCATGGTTTTACATCTTATATACTACTGAGTGGTATGAATTTAAAATTAAGCATACATACAGCCACAGCGTTTTTGCGAAAAGCGCTCAGCATCATCTTGATCGTATCCATAAGCATTGGGTTTTCTATTGGCAGTGCTCTGGCAAACAGTTGTCAGGGTGGTGCGGATTGTTTAATTTGTGCTGAACTGCCGCACCGTCATGTTCCAGGGGCGGGGGCGGGTATGGAAGATCCGGATTGCCGAACCGCCGGGCAAAACAGTACCTGCGGCTTTGAAGCCAGCCGGAATCCGGATGAATTTCAAGGCATTGTTTCCTCTGTTAGATCATACCACCAGACGCATGCCGGCATTTTTGCCGCCGTATCTGACGAAAATGGCCAAATCCTTCTTCCGAAAGGCTTTGTTTCACAATTTCTTTTGTCTGATTCAGGTGGGGCAGCCCCGATCTATTTACTCAACCAATCCCTGCTCTGTTAAATCCTCCTATCTCGGTTCCATTTAAATTTTCCCCATTTTTAATTCGATGGCTGGATACTTTTTATCCAGCTTGAGTGACGGTAAGGATACTTTATATCCAGTCTTCAGTTATATCTGGGGGAGATTTCTGCTTAATAAGCTTGTATTCAAAATAGGTTTTCTAAAAATATTATTTTAATTCAGCATGTTATTATGTCGACTCAATTTATTGGTGCATGTGGCACAGCCATTGCTATTAATTCTAAAAAAGCAAAATTAGATATTTGTTTGAATAAATTCTGAATAAAAAAGGAGGCATAGAAATGATGAGACTAACGAAACCAATTCTTACCGGTTCACTGATTTTGACCATTGCGCTGCTGATCAATTTTGTAGGCCTGGATATCGCGAATGCCTGTGGATGGGGCCAGGGTGGAGGCCAGGGTTATGTGCCCCAGAGACGCGATTCAAACGGGTTTTTAGCACAAAAGCAGGTAATGACCGAAGAGCAAGCCCGGGACATTGTGACCAAATATGTGAAAAGACTAAATCCTAATCTTGAAGTGGGTAATGTTAAAGATAATGGAAGCTTTTACGAAGCTGAAATAATTGCCGAAGATAATGAGGTCATCCAGCTGGTGGGTATCGACAAACGGTCCGGACGTCTTATCGTGCTTAATTAGTTTCCATCCATAAATGGTCTTTTTCCCGTTGTGCGGCGTTCTCCGCGGGTTTTCGGCTGCGACGTACAATAAGTACGTCTCGCAGCAAACCCTTGTGCGGCCTTGCCCAACGAAAAAAATCCTCATTTATGAATTGGAAACGCGATAGCGCCATTCACTTATCGTGGATGGGCACTAATTAACCGGCAGCCGACCTTTGATCAGCCGGGTTCGTTAAGATTTGTTGAAATTGCATAAAAAATTGTCCTGGAGGAGCCAACTATGCACAGGCACAATAGAATGCTGGACCTTTTTTTGCTTGTTTTGATCGTCATGATTTTAGTCGGGTTGCCTTTTGGCATCGTCTATTACGATCGGCATGTGTCATCCCAAAAAATACCTTCGAAAGCCAGGGTATTTACACTTACCGGCCACGCAGAGAGGGGCTGGCTAATGGGCGAGGTTCCGGCTTATGATGCCATCTCTTTCTGGCAAAAGCAGGGGCAGCCTGTTGAAAGACCGGTAATTAAGGTTAAAAAAGGCGATTTTGTGGTTTTAAAACTGACAAGCAGTGATGTGGTTCACGGCTTCAGTTTAAAAGACTTTGGAATTTATTTAACGGACGGCATCCAGCCGGGAAAGGTCATTTACGTGTCGTTCAAGGCCGACCAGATGGGGACCTTTACTTTTTCCTGCAATGCAATCTGCGGTGATATCCATCAGAACATGCAGGGAACATTGGTCGTCAGCGCTTGAGCGTCTCTTTTTTAAAAATGATTCGATTTATACCGGTTGTCATAAATATGTTCCGTTTGCCAGATTTTCTAACAGGCGACAATATAACGTTTAACAGACTAAAATTATTATAAACATGACAACCGCTATATTATTTTTTTTAATAAAAAAAAATCTATACTTTTAATGAAGAAAAATTATTAGAGCGTTTGGATCAGGCCATATTGGACGTTATCGACAACCCGGAGAAGACCCAACAAACTACCGCTATCGGAACGTTATTCTGACAAACGCTCTAGATCGACATTGCTGCAATAAACGGGGTTAATCAAGATTAGGATTTTATTATGATTTCTTAACCCCGTTTCTTATTACCTGAATCGTGCATGAAAATTAATGCGAACAGGTATAATATTGATGATAGGAAAAGGTATGCAAAATATTACAAAAAATGGCGTGTTTTGGGGTCTAGCTTTGATGGTAGCCATACTGGCAGCCGGATATTACACCCTGACCCTGACCGGAGCCGCTAACGCGGCGGGTGAAAATCGACCTGCCGGCATTATTCGTGGCCGGGTTACCTCAACCTATGGCCCGGTGGAAAATGCCAGAGTACGAATAATCGGTGACGAAAACTATACGCTTACCGACCGGCAGGGGCGCTATGAGCTCCAAACCGCGCATTCACCGGGCGGACGCGTGATCGTAACCGCCGGCAAGGAGGGCTGGTTCAACAACGGGCAGATTGCCAATTTCTCAGGCCGCATGCGGGATATCTTCTTAAACCCGGTCTATCTCGATGATCGCTCGGATTATCGTTTTATTTCTCCGGTTACCTGTGCCCGGTGTCATGTAAAACTGACCCGCTACTATGACCAATCCAAAATGGCCCACACCACCTCTAATCCCAAAGTGCTGAACATGTATTACGGATCAGACGCCTTTAATCGACCAGGTGTCGCACCCGGGTACAAGCTGGACAACCCCCAAAGCGACGGCAACTGTACGACCTGCCACGCACCATCGGCGGCCGGCTCTATCCCGGCGTCTCAGGATTTAAAAAACGTGCTGGGCTCTCCCTGGACAGAATGGGACGGGATTAGCTGTGACTATTGTCACAAGGTAAGAAAAGTCATTAAGGACAAGACCAAACCCAGCCAAACAACAGCCGTTCATGAAAGGCAAACGCCTGTCCAGGGCAACTCCATTCTTGTCTTTGGTCCTTATGATGATGTGGTTGCACCTCCAATGGCGGCATCGTATAACCCGGTCTTCGACCAGGGGCAGTTTTGTTCCCTTTGCCACAGCCAGTCCAAGAAGCTGGAGAGCGGCATAGTCTGGGACCGCAGTAAAATTTATTCATCTGCAGAATGGAAGGCATTTGGTCTGAAAGACGAAACGTTTATACCCATCCAGACGACCTATCAGGAGTGGAAGCAGTGGCAGGATCAACTTCCTTCCGGTGATTCCAACAAAGGTAAGAAATGCCAGGACTGCCATATGAGCTGGCGCAAAGAGATGCTGCCTTATGATAATTATGTCGTCGACCAAAACGCCCGGAATATGTGGGGCAACTTCAGGTCGCCGAAAAACATTCGTCCTCATCATTTTGACGGGGGCACAGAGATTCAGTTAAAAACCGCCTTGTCTCTGGAATTAGAAGGCGAAATTTCAGAGAACAAACTGACAATTAATGCTTACATTACCAATACAAACGGCGGTCACTGGGTACCTACCGGAGAGACCATGCGCAGCGTGATGTTACTGCTTAAAGCCACCGACTCCAACGGAAAACCCCTTAAAATGATGGCGGGCAGCACACTTCCGGATTGGACCGGAAAGGGGAATGCTAAAACGGGCAATTATGCCGGGCTTGCGGGCGCAGCCTTTGCGCGGGTACTGGGTGATGATGAGGGCAATCTGAATGTACCTTTCTGGCAAGCTACGCGGATTGTCTCGGATACGCGCATTCGACCTAAAAAGACAGTAACCTTTAAATTCGAATTTCTTATCGAAAACCCTGAAGACGAGCCCACGGCCGAAGCCAGTCTCATTTATCGTCCGGCCATCAGGTCGTTGGCAAAGATAAAAAACTGGGATGTCGCAGATATCTTAATTACCAGCAGTGTCTGGTAGTTTCAGGAGGAAAATAAATTGCGAAAGATTTTTTTGTTGAAATTTTCAATGGTTTTTTTGATTTTTTTGTATTCCCCGGGGCATGCATTTGCCGGAAATATCAAAGGCGCGGTAAAGGTGAAAGGATTGCGTTCACCGGCTAATATACTGCTATATCTATCCAAGGCACCGGCTTCCTCAGGAGAAATGTCAACGACCAAACTTGTTATGGACCAGCGCAACCTGGAATTTATCCCCCATGTATTGCCGATTTTGGTGGGCTCCACGGTGCAGTTCCCCAACAATGACAAGGTAGATCATAATGTTTTTTCCATGTCCCGAACCAAAAAATTTAACTTTGGGAGTTATAAACCCGGAGAAAATCATTCTGTAGTTTTTGATAAACCCGGAATTGTCGAGGTGCGCTGCGATGTGCATGCTGAAATGGCAGCTTATATCCTGGTGATGAAAAACCCCTATTTTGCCGTAACAAATAAACAGGGGCGTTTTGAAATTCCGGACTCAAGCTACCTCGAACAAGCCGGTTTGCCCGGTGTAAAAGATCTTGCCGCGGGAAAATATTTCGTCAAAACCTGGCATGAAAAATTAAAGACCCAAAAAAAAGCGGTCGTCGTACCTGAAAATGGGGATGTTACGATTCAACTGGATCTTACCCGGGGGACTCCCGGTGTTCTATATAAATAAACGGAAGGATATGAAATTTGCCTGATGTCTCAATCTATATGGCGTTTGCTGCCGGTTTGATCTCTTTTTTATCTCCATGTGTCTTACCCCTGGTGCCGGGATATCTTTCCTTTATATCCGGCGTCTCATTTGCAGAGATAAAGGAAAAAAACGAAAGCACGCCGTTTCTGAGCAAAGAAAAACGAATTATTATTTACAATTCGATTTTCTTCATCATCGGATTTTCCACGGTATTTATTTTGCTGGGCGCATCTGCCACCTGGATCGGGACGTTTATTTCGTCAAAAATGACTATCCTGACAAAATTGGCAGGACTGGTAATCATTTTTTTCGGTATTTACATGATGGGTTTCATTCGACCCCATTTTTTATATAAAGAAGCTAGATTTCAGATTAAAGATAAAAGATTCGGGTATGTCGGGGCGTCGCTCATCGGGGCATCCTTTGCTTTTGGCTGGACCCCCTGTATCGGCCCCATTTTGGCGGGTATCTTAACCTATGCCGGTACCCTGGAAAATGTAAACCAGGGCGTTTTTCTTCTCTTCTTCTATTCCCTGGGGCTGGGAATCCCTTTTTTAGTGACGGCTATCGGCATAAACCAATTTTGGAGATTTTTTAACCGGATTAAGAAATACATGCGACTTCTGGAAGTCACCAGCGGTGCTATTATGGTCATTTTAGGTTTCATGATTTTTACCAATAAGCTTGTATTAATTCCGGCTTATCTGCCTTTTTTAAATAAGTTTGCATGGTAGCCCGCAATAAATTCACTCTTAATAAAGAGAAATGATGAAAAAGAAACCAACCCTCAAAACATTTCTACTACTTCTGATCCTGCCCGTTTTTGGATTGGTTGTATTCAGTTTTTTGGAAATTGATCTTTTTGCAAAAACCGAAAGCCAGGAATTGGATCGGCTATTTAGTGATATTGGCGTGCTTAAAATTCCCGTTCCTACCGATCCGGTTGAAATTACGCTAAAAGACCCAAACGGGCAGCAGGTCAGCCTTTCCGATCTTCGGGGTAAAATTGTGTTTATTAATTTTTGGACGACATGGTGTCTGGCCTGCGTTATTGAAATGCCGTCAATGGAGAAATTACATCAGAAGTTTAAAGATAAAGATTTTGTAATGGTAGCGATAAATTTGCAGGAATCGTCCTCAAAGATAAAACAATTTTTCAAAGAATATAAGCTGACTTTCATGGCTCTTTTAGACTCAACCGGAGATGTCGGCGCCGGGTTCGGAGTACACTCCATACCCATGACATATATTCTCGATAAGAGCGGAAGAATAATCGGCAAAGCTTTGGGACCACGGGAGTGGGAAAGTAAAGATGCCATCGCTTTGTTTGAGTACCTGACTGACAGCAATGTCGCCAGTTCAAATTCGAAATCAACAAACTGATTCTAGTGTTGTTTCCCACAAATATATTACAAAAGTCGTGCAGTATATTTTAGTTCAGTTGAGTTCTTTAAACAACGCCTGGTTCAAAGGTTCAGAGGTTAGATAACTGCAGAAATAAGTCATCAGATGTTAGAGGAAATAGGACAACAGCCAGAAATCGGACACTTAAATCCTGAAACTTCTGAACCCAGAACCTTTGAACCCTGAACCCGGGAACTGACACCTAAGATAAAACGAATTAGCATTAATAAACTCAATCCGTGTTTTGTAAATTACTTTTGGGGCATAACACTAGCACGCGTTGCAGAAAAGATGACCGCTAAAAATGAACAGAAAAAAAGCTTGGATTTTAATTATTTTGACCTTTATCATGGCAGTGGCCATTCCGCTGTCATTTCAATTATTCTCCTCCGAGACCCGTACGCATACCCTTTCGCTGGAGGCCAAAAAATATGGCTATTCCCCGTCAAGGATTATCGTAAATAAGGGCGATAAGATTGTTTTAAAGCCCCGCTCCCTTGATGCCACCCACGGTTTCCTGCTGGATGGCTATCCGGTCGAGTTTATCATGCGAAGGGGGGCAACCTCTCTCAAGTACACCTGGGAGGATGAAGACGGCAAACTTCAGGCAGACTGGGACCGGGTTTCTGAAGTCGAATTTGTGGCTGATAAAGCCGGCAAGTTCACCTTTCGCTGCACCCAGACCTGCGGTAATCTCCATCCTTTTATGACAGGCGAGTTAATTGTAAAACCGAATAACCCCTATTATTTATTTATTTCTCTATCGATCTGGCTGGTGTTCAGCTTGCTGGTCTATTTCCGAACGGATAACGGTTCCAGCTTTTCAGGCTTTCAACCCATCAATCTTCTGGAAAAATTTGCGTGGCTTAAAAAAATCGTTAAGCTGCGCGGTTTTCATTTTATGATTATTCTGCCAAATTTTATCGTATTTTATCTTTTCATACTCAGCAGTCTGTGGGGCAGCCCGGTGGGCAATCGTAACATTACGATTATCTTTGTCTGGATTCTGTGGTGGTTTGTTCTCAAGACCATTATCGTTCCGCTGGGCGGCAGAATCTGGTGTATGGTGTGCCCGCTGCCTGCGCCAGCGGAGTGGCTGAGCCGCAGAAGCTTTACGGCGGTTCGTTATATCAGGAAGCCGTTTAAAAGGCTGCACCATCGGTTCACCGGTTTGCAAAAGGACTGGCCGAAATTAATGGATAACATCTGGCTGCAAAATATCCTTTTTCTGACCCTGATTTCTTTCGGTATTATTCTCATCACCCGCCCGATTGCAACGGCGTTGCTGTTTCTAATTATCCTGGTCATGAGTTTGCTGCTTGCGCTGATTTTTCGGCGGCGGGTTTTTTGTCAATATCTATGCCCGGTGGGCGGATTTCTGGGCACCTACTCCATGGCCTCGATGACTCAGCTCAGGGCTGTTGATTTTGACACATGCAAGCAACATAAGGAAAAGTCATGTTATGCCGGTGGACCTGACGGCTGGGCTTGTCCCTGGAAGCAATATATCGGCACCATGAAACGCAACAACTTCTGCGGCTTGTGCACGGAGTGCATCAAGAGTTGCCCCAAAGATAATGTTGGCATTTTTATCCGACCTTTCGGCTCCGACCGGAAATTGAAAGGCTATGATGAAATGTTCAATGCGATCATCATGCTGGTGGCTGCCATTGCCTTCAGTATTACCATGTCGGGCCCCTGGGGCGTTATTAAAGATGCCGCTAACGTGACCGAAAGCAGACAAATCGTTCCATTTCTAATTTATGTTGCTTCACTTTGGATTTTAGCACTCGGTGTGTTTCCTGGAATTTTTGTATTTGTCGCAAGAGTGGCAAGGCGCCTGGCGGGAAGTCAAGAAAGCATACAGATCTTTATTTTGCGACTGGCTTACATATTGGTTCCAATCGGCATATTTGCCTGGATCGCTTTCAGTTTGCCGATGCTGATGGTGAACTATAGCTATATCCTCAATGTATTGTCGGACCCCTTAGGGTTGGGGTGGGATATTCTGGGCACGGCCAATTTTCCTTTTCAACCTTTTTATCCTGAATCAATACCCTTCATCCAGGGGATAATAATGTTGTCCGGTCTATACTTTGGTCTCAGCAGGGGATATTTAAGTTTAAAGGATATTATAACGAGCCCGCATGTAAGAGCCAAAGCCATGATTATTCCATCCATATTTGCTCTTTTAGTGATCAATATTTTTTTAAAGCTGTATATGGGATGAAGCTCCCCGCAGTCCGCCTCAGGCGGACGGGGTATCAAAGCGGAATTGCGCCGTAGCCTAACCCGCCTTCGCTCTAACCTGCCGCGCCGAAGCTATTCAGGCGAAGGCGAATAAAATCATCGAATCATCGCTGTTCATGAAAGGCCGCTTCAGGTTTCAGACTGAACCAGATTGCATACTATTTTTTTAGCTTCCTCCAGGCTGACTTTGCTCATGTTGAGCACCAGATGATAAAGGAAGGGATCGTCATAATCGGTTTTACCGAGTTTTTGATAAAGCGCCTTGCGCCGTTTGTCCTCACTTCTGACCACCTTGGTTGCACGACTATCAGAAAGATCATAATGCTGCTTCATGAAACGCACCCGGTTTTCGAACTCGTCGATCATCAGGATATGATACGCATCCGGATGGTCATCTAAAATATATTGACTTCCGCGACCCAAAATGACTGCATCGCCTTCATCGGCAACCTGGGCAATAATCAAGACCAGATAATCAAGATATATTTCTTCATCAATATAGCCGCGCTCATCTTTTAAAATACGGTCGACCAATGGTTTGGAAACCATTCGGGTAATAAACCTGGAGAGCTTACCCCCGGCTTCATTCTCCACAGTTTCAACCCAGTGGGTCGAAACATTGGCCATTTCCGCGACCTTTGCCACAATTTCACTGTCGGCAAATTCATAACTAAATTCATTGGCGATCATTTTCCCCAGTGTTTTACCACCGGCACCGTACTGTCTGGAAATGGTGATTACGGCCATAAAATCCTCCTAGTCGTAACTGTGGGCCTTCGTGCAAATTGGAATGTTGGAACTAAATTATTGCACATTGCCTCTCACGTTATTTGCTTTCACATACAGGCTTACTCCTCACTTTTTTCAGGAGGAATCAGCAGGGTTGGATAAATGGATTCTTCGGCAATTTTGCGGGGCGTGCTTCCGAGAAATTTTTCAACCCAGGCGGTTTTGGCGGAAGAGCCTAAAACAATCATAGTTGCCTGACAGTCTTTTGCCGCCTTTTCAATTTCTTCGTCCGGATCGCCGATGTAAACATGCTCTCTGGCTTTGATTCCGACAGCCTCAAAACTTCCGCAGATTTTTCCCAGTTTATTGCGGGCTTCTTTGCGCGTTTTTTGAATCCCCATCGCTGAAGGACCTTTTAAAGTTTTCTCATCAGCCACGTAGACCAGATGGACCTCCTGCACCGTGTTTTTTAAAGCTTTTATGTATTCGACGGCCCGCAAGCTGCCGGGTGACCAGTCAATGGCCAGAAGGGGTCGCTCAAAAGGCTCTTCCACCGAGATGGCGGTTTCCGACAGGTGTTTATAGACCAGCACCGGGGTCCAGGCCCGGCGCAGCAGTTCGGTAACATCTGAACCCGAATACAGGTGTTCAAGAACACCCTTGTGTGAGCGTCCGATGACAATCAGATCAGCATCCTCTTTTTGGGTGGCTTTGATGACCTCAGGCACCAATCCGCCGACCACGATATAGCAGCCGACTTCCATACCCTGTTCAAAGAGATTTTCGGCCCAATCTATAAAGCGTATATTGGCGGCCTCCCGCAGCCGAATCTCTTCCTCTTTTTCGTATCCTTTCCCTCGGCGCATGGCCACCCGATCCCTTTCGATGACATTCACAAAAACCACATGCTCCAGCGCGCTGTTTCTCAGATTCAGCAGCGAGCGCAAAGCATCAAAGCCCAGTTCCTCAAACTTGGTCACAAAAAGTAGTTTCTTAATTTCCATGCTATTGGCACCTCTTGCTCGGATTATCGAAATAAAACAGGACTTCAGCCCAGCACTTTTTTGATCACTTCAGCCAGCTCATCGGGTTCGACCGGTTTTTCCAAATAGATCCCCGGCTCCGGTATCTCTGCACCGCCAAATTCCGTTAAAGCCTTCTGGGATCTTAAAAATGTCTTTTTGGCAATCCCCGAAAGGATGATGACTTTAACATCTTTTAAAGCCTTGGAGGTCTTCAGTTCCCGATATAAGCGCACTCCGCTCTGGCGCGGCATTAAGACATCAAGGATAACCAGATCCGGCTTTTCGGCCTTGATCATCTTAAGACCGATTTCACCATCCTCGGCCTCCAACGGCGTATAACCGTTTTCTTCCAAAACCGTTACACTAAACAGCCGCACATCCGGATCATCGTCGACGACCAGAACTTTTTTACTCATAATATGGTTCCTCCTTGGGAAACAGTTTCGTTCTTTAAAAACAATTTTTGGGTTTTTCGCGGCAAGATTATTTTTAAAAATATTTTATCAATTTTAATATAATGATTATTTTCGATTGACGATTGACTATTTAAAGAATTCTATCCGGATTAATAATTTTCAAATGACAGAGCGCC
>Ga0255054_10000640_pt1 | contig 20608 bp, 7 predicted proteins | sample JV7_2_23_MG_FD_188634 | JGI IMG/M metagenome (GOLD analysis project Ga0255054, IMG submission 188634) | Seawater microbial communities from Jervis Inlet, British Columbia, Canada - JV7_2_23 | ecosystem: Environmental > Aquatic > Marine > Inlet | place: Canada: British Columbia | collected...
ACGACGATGGATTGACGCTCGACGAGCGAGGCGAGATTGAGCGCGCAATGAAGTCCGATGCCGAGCTGCGCGAACGCTACGACACGCTGTGCCGGGTGCTGGACGGGCTGAACAAAACTGACACGGCCCCGGCACCGACCCACCTCGTCGCGCAGTGGCACGACACGATTGACCGTGCGGCCGAACACGAAGCCGCCGCTGCCTCAGGGCCCCCGCGATTATTCCACCTCGGTTCCTTCTTCTGGGGCACGGCCGTCGCGGCCTCGCTCGCGGTCGCCGTCGCTATCGGCGTGCTGCTGTCAGGTGAGCAGATCGAGGGACCGGACCCTGACGATGGATATGTGGACGTCACCAATGGTACCGGCCGTGAGGAACCGGCCGCGTTTTCGCGCGGCCTGTTGGTGCACTTCCAACAAAGTCGCGACCAGTTGATAGATCTCTCGCCGGATTCGAATGGCGCACGTGCGGACCTGATCATGACCATCATTCAGCAAAACCGCTTGTTTGAACGCATGGCAAAGCAAAACGATGCGCGGGACCTCGCGAGAGTGCTGCGGGCCTTTGAGCCGATTCTTTTGCGGCTCTCTTCTGAGGATATTTCAGCTGAAGATGCGGCTGCCTTACAGGCGCAACTCGCCTTCGAGCTGAACATCGTGCTAACCAAACTGGCACGGCGTGCATCGGATGACACACAATCGATAGACATTTAGGAACACGAACATGAGCAATTTTTTAAAAATCCTCATTGCCTCCGCAGTTCTCCTGTCCACAGGTACGTGCCTGGCGCAGTCCGACGCAGCAGTTGAATCCGAACAGCTGAAGATTGCCGCGCTCGAAGCGCTGATTTCCGCGCCACCGGAGCGAGCGTTGCCGATCGTCGAGAAGGTGCTGAGCAGCGACGGCAGCGACGAACTCAAGTCTCGCGCGTTGTTTGTCCTGAGCCAGATCGACCTTCCGGAAGCGCATGCGCAACTGGCGGAGACAGCCCGCTCCCAGAGCGGTGAGCTGCAGCGGGAGGCGATTCGCATGATCGGGATCAGCGGTAATCGCGATGCCATCGCCGGTTTGTCCGACATTTATGCGAGTGGCGACGCAGATGTCCGCGAAGCTGTGCTGGAGGCTTACCTGATCGCCGACGATAGCGATGCCCTGGTTCAGATTGCCACAAACACCCAGGACCCGGACGAATTCGAGTCTGCGGTAGAAATGCTGGCCGCGATGGGCGCGATGGAACAGCTACGTGCTCTTCGCGACCGTGGCGATATGTCGGAAGTATTGGTCGATGCCTACGCCATTGCGGGCGATATCGAATCGCTGCGCGCACTCGCCAGTGACAGCAGTAATCCTGAGCGTCAGCAGCAGGCCGTGCAGGCGTTGGGTATTGCTGGTGGGCCCGAGGTCGACGCTATCCTGGTCGATATCTATCGTACCGCGGACTCCGATGATCTAAGGCAAGCCGCGCTCGAAGGCATGTTCATCGCCGGCAACGAAGATGATGTGCTGGAGTTGTTCCGGGCCAGCGAGGATGCGGAGGAAAAACGCGAATTGCTCGAAGTGCTTGTCATGATCGGCGGTGACGCGGTATGGGACGTCATTGACGCCACCCTGGATGACCCGCAATGAGTTTTTTCAGCGAGGAAAACCGGTGTATTCCGATTACCTGTTTGCTTCGACTGTACTGCTGATCATCCGACGTAATAAGTCTGGTTGTAGTCATTCCACGTTTCCAGATCTTGCCGGTATGTATCCGGATCACGTTCGTTCTCGACGATCCGGCTCGTGGGTATTTGGCCTTTGATTATTTGAGTCATTAAGTAATCGGCGGCTTGCCAATGTTTTATTGCCAGAGCTGGATCACTACTTGTGGGCGTTTTCTCCTTCATCAGCGTGTTCCGATTCTCTCCATCATGGCTCGCAGCAAGTGTATGACCATTCGACAATGTCTGCCCCAACCCTGGCTGAGCGCTGTCTACATCGACCCAGTCAGATTGATGAACACGCCATGATTGTCGAAACTGAGATCTGTCAGGTCATCCGAGAAAACGGTGAAATTGTATCCGACGCCGATTTTGAGGTGATCTCCCAGGTAACGTGAGGCCGTCGCCAGTGCACCGCTTCGCTGCTCGTCCAGATCCGGCATGTCAAGCAATCGTGCCTCTATAAGGAACTCCCAGTTCTTCCCGAACCTGATATCGCTGCGAACCAAATACAGGTTGGCGTTGTTGTTGAAAAATTCAGGATTTTCCCGGTCGAGACTGACCTGACCCAGGCGGTAGGCGTACTTGCCGCCGATCGAGACTTTCGGGGTGATATCGTAGCTAACGTCGACGGCGGCGATGTGGCTTTTCTGTATAAATTCGGCTGCTATATTTTGCAACGTAATCTGGTCGGTCGTTGGAAAATTATAGAAATAGGTGTACTTGACCAGCGCATTCAGTCGATCGTGATTAACTGGGCGATACGCATACCCAAATACGGCCTCAGTGAATCCTCCCTCGTAGAACGTACCGAGTGAACTCTCGCTCTCCGAGTGATTCAGCTTGCCAAGGAAGCGACCTCCCGGACTGACCTGGTACTTGAAACTGTTCCTGAACAACCATGTCGTTCTTTTCGTCCTGCCCGAATCCGGTTGCTCGGCATCATCGTTGCGGTACTCGATGCCGCTCGAGAACTGCAGGGATTTGAGACCAAAACCGATCTGGATTCCGCCGGCCAGGCGCTTCGTCTCCGCGCCAGTCTGTGTGTCCAGCAAAGTGCCTATATCGGTATTGATTCCCATATTCCATTTTTCAGAGGGCGCGAAACTGATTCCGGTGGCGTGCGTCAACCCTGTCATCGCATTGTTGTGCTGGTATCGTTCCTCCAGAAACACGCTCGTACTGTCTGCAAGCCGCGACTTCACACCAGCGACCAGATGTCCCTCGCTGCCGCGCATACTGCGCAAGCCGTTGTCGGTTCGCTCATTCTCGAGTGAATAATTGAGGTAAATGCTCGTGCGGTCGGAATGGAGGTAGTTCGTTCCCATCCGGCCGCCGGGACCGAGATCGCCGTCGGATATCTCGGCCTCGATACGCAGTCGTTCTGACAGTCGATACGTTCCGCCGGCACCGGCGCGGGCGTTCTCCCGGCGATTGCCCGTTTTCGACATCGTATCCTGCATGAATGCGTAGGCATTCCATGTGGATTTCGAATCGTATCCAAGCTGTACTATCCCGTCGGCTCGTTCACCCAGTTCCTGCGTCAACGGCACATTCAGTGACCGATCGATACGATTGTCCATACGGTACCCGGCGCTCATGTCCCAGTGATAGGAGACCTGATAAGCTACATTGAACTCCTGTGCCCACGTCTCGAGACCTTGCTCTTGAATGCGGTTGTCCACCTTGACACCGACCGAAAATCGATCCGCGATCGGCATGCTGAATGTGCCGCCGTAATTTCTCGTGTCTGTCAGGGCCGTCAGTCCCGGCGCCGAGTAGCCTGCCTCGACTTCCTGGACATAAATGGTCAGCTGGCTATTGCCGAATTTGATCAGATCATTCGATGCCAGGCTGATATCGGCGCGATTCGCCTCCGCATCGGCGTTGACGAACGATAACGGGTCATGACCGTTGAACTCGAAGCCACCATCATTCGAAAGCAGCGGCATGGACACCAGTCCCTCGCTATGCGCCTGCTGCACCTTCACCCAGGACTGTGCTGCCAGCCTTAGCGTAAGGTCAGCCGCTTGCAGGCTGCTGTCACCTTCGTCCTGTTCGTTCACGTTTGAGGTCACGCCCACTTTGACGTAATCGCCAAACCAGTAGTGGGCCTGTCCGCCTACCGATAATGAATCGATCTCGTCGAAGCCAGGCGTGTACTCGTAACGGACAACCAGATAGGCCTCATCTCCGCTTAGCGCATTGCTGCGAACCAGGAGATTGTCGTCGGCCGTCGATGCGAGCGGTTCTGTGAGCAAGATGCGACCCTGCAGATAGTCGACATCGTAGTCCAGGACCGGTGTCAGATTCAGAACGCCCGTAACGATGCCGGAGGATTTATCGCGCAGCTCGATTCGAACGCGTTCGGAACCAGCAAGAATGTCCTGGCGCCGCAGGAAATACAGTGACCCGCCAGTGCCGCGAAATTCTTCACGGCTCGGGACCGTGCCGGGTTCGGCCGCGAAGGCATCGACGACAAAGCGCTGCTCTCCGAAATCGGTGGTCGAAGCGGACTGATAGTGCAGGTTTGCGCCGTACAAGCCACGGTCGACCTGCGCCAGCTCGTTATTCATGTAGCCAATCTTGAAATTACCCAATTGACCGTAGTTATTGTTGTCACTCAATCGAACGAAGAACTTGCCCATGGTCGGCGCCATTTCTTCGACTGTGCTGTCGTCGCCGAAAGTCGGGTAATAGTTATCGGGATCAATCCGCCGGAACAGTGAATCAGGGGACTTGTTCATGAAGTTGCTGAAGATGTTCTTCAGCGACCCTTCTCTCGTATCGGCGCTCGCCGTCAATCGCCAGTGCTCACCGAATTTTCCGTCGACGAAAAACGCCAGTCGCCCGTCGAAATTGGAATCGTAGTCGTATTCCGAATTTTCGCCGTTCAGCAATTCGATCGGGCCGCTCGCCGTGTTCTCGGACACGGTGAGATCGGCCATTCCGACATAGAACCAGTCGTTGGATTCGAATTCGAGGTCGCGGAGAAACATCTCTCCGCTACCCTTATCATCGAACACGGCAACTTCGACAGTATGTGCGCCCTGCGGCAGAATCTCTTCAGTTACGAAATTGCCTTTCTCATCGACAGGTACCGGGTGTCCCGCAACCCAGACCTGGTTTTTTGCCGGAATGCCGCTGCCGCGAACGCTCACAGTACCGCTGCCGAGTCCGATGTTGTGCAGACCCAGCCCGTTCTCTCCGTATGCGGAGAATAGCGCGGGATCCGGCTCGTATTCGGCGGGCTCCGTGTTGCGATCGATCTTCTCGAGATCTTTGTAGACGATCCACAGCGGCTGAGCGCGTGTTTCATCGAAATTGCCATCCGTGCCAAAGGCCCGCAATACATATACCAGCTCGTGCACGGGTGCCTTGAACCAGGCTGCCGGGGGCTGCCACGTGGCGGCACCGTCCGGTTCGATCTCGATGACGTCCATCGGCTCCGACTCCAGCGATCGCCCGGCTTCGAAAACCCGTATTTCGGCACGGTCGATGTAGTAGGAATAATTCGTATACATCCTGAAATGCACTTTAGACACCTGCGTCTCGTTATTAATTTCTCGCGCGATTGTGATGCGGAGCGGTTTTGCAGCGACGCTGAGCCTCGGAGCCGACCTGAGGTTGTCGAACCCGAACTGGATGTCCGCGCCCTCCATCGCGACGTCTGTACAGCGCTGGATGTCGGACGAACTTCTCTGGGGATCGTCGATCGGCTCTCCATCGACGGTAATGCGCATCAGGTTGAGCCCCAGGGGATTCTCGGGGCTTAACTCGCGCGTAATGCGTGTGATATCGACACCTTCGTAGTCGTCAAGAACCGCCAGTTCATCATAGATGACCTCGACGGCGACGTGCGAAGTGTCCCCCTGGACGAAACCGGCGTTTACGACGTCTGGCGAATGCACGTATCCGTGGCCCTCAAATTCCAGCTGCGAGTCTTCAAGCTGCATTTCCTGTCCAAGCAATTCCATCGCCCGGCGCGCACGCGAAGCGGATAAACCGATGTCGTCTGTGTAGACGACCGCGGTGCGGCGTGCCAGCCGCTCGTTGCGCGTGTAACCGACGAACCGCAGGCGCACGTTGGTCTTGTCGGCGACGTCCGCCATTGCGTGGGACAGATCATCCGTAAAGCCGGGCGGAACCACGGGCTGCCCATCGTTGATTTCGAGATCCACAATACGACCCCATGGAGGATCGTATACCCTGGTCACCATCTCGGCGCTGGCGGCCTCGGGGCAAAGCTGCGGCTCATCAGGCAATTCCTGCAGCGGGTCGTCGTACCAGAATTCGACCTCAACACGACGATTCAGTGCGCGCCCCTGTATCGTCTCATTCGAACCAAGGGGCCTCGACGTACCTCGTCCGTCGCTTTCTATCGCCGCCGTCAGGATGCTCAGGCTGTCCTGTACCGCCAACGCGACTCGTCGTGCTCTCGCCTTGGAGAGTCCGACATGCGTACCGTAAATACGCTCCGTTCTTCCGGTCAACGGCAGACTGTCAGTGAACCCGACGAATTTCACCACGACGTTCTGTTTGTCGCTCAGGTTCTCGAAACCCTGCCGAACCCGCTCGATGAACTCCGCGTTGACGTCAATGGCTTCCTCGTCATAGTTCAGCGGCGCGATGAGATTCTGTACACGCGCGCGCCGGGCATGACCTTCGACGTAGCGCAATTTGCAGACCGTTTCCATACGGCAGACCTTCACAAGCTTGATCTCGTGCGGCACCAGGAATTCTTCCAGCGCAACACGCTCTCTGACCTCGTCATACCAGACTTCGACTTCGACACGTCGGTTCAGCGCGCGGCCTTCTTCGGTCAGGTTCGTCGCTACGGCCTGAGTGTCACCTGCCCATTCATAAGATATTGCTTCGGGCGGCAGGGCGAGTGCCGTTTGAAAGTGCTCCGCGACCTGGCCGGCCCGTTCCCGCGAGAGGCCCGCGTTGTCGCCATAGACCTGCGCGAGACCGTAAGACAATGGCCGATTGTCAGCATGGCCGATGAGATGCAGGCGTACATTGATTCTGTCCCGCATGCGCCTGAGTATGTCGTTGAGTGAGTCCACGGTCGCTTCGGGAATGTTTGCGACGCCGGATTCAAAACGGATGGGCGGCACGACGTTACTGAGCTTGACGGTCTCAAGACCGTCGGCGAGGGTCTCGCGTGTCTCAAGGGCATCGCCCTCTTCGCTTTCGACGCGGTCCGGGTCCTGCACCCACTGCACAAACGGCCCCTCACCCGGCAGATGCCGTTCGACGGCTTCGCCTAGCGGCGTTTCCTTGACTTTCGTAGCGTTCGCCGGCATCGAGGCCAACGCTACGCTCAACATCAACAGATGGCTTAGCTTCGACATAACGTTCACCTGTTCGTCCCCTTACGTTTCGCCGGCGGAGCCCCCAGGCGCCAGTAAACTTCCGGCTCGATGACGAGTTCATAGCAACAATCCAAGTCTTTCCAGGCCACCTCGATCTGGTCTTTGAGCGAGTTCAGCCGTCGCTCGACGAGACGTTCGTCCTCGATGTCGGCGACATAGGACAGGCGCAGTACTGCAGGACCTTTTTGCAGTTCATCCAACAACAGAGCGATTCGCGACCGCCATTGATTTCGCATTTCCACCGTACCTGGCTCGAACACGGCATCTGCGATATCGAGGCCGACGAGACGATGAATCGACGCGCCGAAGTTAATGCGCAACGCCTTACCACGTGTCGCGCGCTGTACCTGTACCGGTCGGGTTGATACGCGGAAACCGCTCGGCAGTGTTCGATCATCGAGTTTCAGTACGAAATTACTACCGCGACCCTCATGCGGAGTGATGGCGCACGTAATGTGATAGCGACCGTAGCTGTCGGTTTTCGCGGCCAGTCCCCTGGCCGTCACCACCCGCACGCCAGGCAGTCCGACTTCGCCGGTATCCTGGTATCCGTTGCGATTGGCATCGTCGAATACCTTGCCGGTTACGTCGGTGCAATCGAAGGTCGGGTCGGGGACCACACGCACTGTCGCGGAAGCTTCTTCGGACATGTTGGTTCCGGTCAACGAACTGACGGCCTGGGCCCGGTTGGTGAATTCACCCTCGCTGACGCCGGCGCCGACAGCCAGAAGCAGCTTGATCGTGTGACGGCCGTCGCTGGCAAGAGAGAGATTCGACCAGATCAGCTCACGTCCGATGATCTCGGGCTGGACATCTGCGCCATCGAAGCGAGCGGAGCCATCGACATAGCGGAAACCGGCCGGGAAGCGATCGACAATGTTGACGTCCGGCAGGTCGGCGCCGAAGGAGTTACTGACCGTAATCACGTACGGCACCATCTGACCGCGAGTGACGTTCAACATCGGCGTCATTTTGGTGACCGACACTGCACCGCCCAGCCGTCGGTCGAGCGGAATGTGATTGTTAAACAACTGCCCGGAACCCGGCAGCCGACTCTCGTCGAGCCTGAGGTAGGAGTGATAATCCGTGGCGGCGCTTCTGGCCGGCACCGCCGCCGTCGGTGCGAACTCCGAGATCTGGGCCTCGCAGTGTTGAGTCGTGGCAGGAACTGCGTCGTTTGCCGAGCCCGGACATGCAGGCACGTCGAACGGCAACGTCGTTTGATCGGACGCGGTCGGAATCAGCTCGGAAGCACCGGGAAAGTAGCTACTATCCGGTGGCACCACCTGGATCGTGTAGTTGACGCCACTCGGACAGGCGGGATCGGAGAAATTGATATCGAACTTGTAGTAGCCGTTCGCAACCGTGACCTGACCCTGTTGGTTCGGGTCGTCGAAACAGGTACTCGGCACGGGCGCGCCGTTTCGCACGTCGATGAGCGTAACCGTTGCACTGGCGATCGGCGACCTCGCCACGGAGTCGTAGATGACGCCGTTCGGATCGACAGGCATGTTCAGGGCCAACAGGTTGCTACCGGACGTGACAACGATTTCATCGATCCGCTGCAGGGCGTCGGTGAAGTCCGAGTCGGTGCGACCGAGCAGCGCGGTTCTGCTAACGGCACCTGGCGCGCTGAATCGCAGCGAGTACATTTCGCCGTTCGCATAATTCGGCGCCACGCCGGCGATCAGGTAATTGCCGTCCGCGTCGGTCAGCATCGAACGTATCGGCTGGTCGTCGCGAAGCAGCTCGACGGTCCATCCCTCGAGCGGGCGCTCCACACCGTCGGGCGTGTTATCGTGATCCGCGTCGTGCCAGGCGTTGCCGCTTAACATGCCGGAACCCGGCATCGCACCAACGTCAATCGAGACACTCGCCGACGCCCATTGCGGCGGGTCGTTCCACGCCACCTGCGCAGTGTTGGTCACGGTCGTGCCGTCAGCAAGGTTCGGATTGATAGTAGCCCTGAAGCGCAGCATGACGGTCTCACCCGGATTCAGAGGTCCATTCTCCGCGGCATAGTCCGCGGTAATCGTCGTGCCCACGAAGCTGACGCTGTCCGTGAGGCCGTTCATCGTCGCCGACCGGTCGACGTAGGTCAGATAGCCCGGATTGGGATCGTCCAGGTTGTCCGTGATCACGACATAGTACGCAGGCACCGCCGCCACATTTCTTACGGTGACGACGTACTCGAGCGTGGCTCCAGCCAGCGCGGGGCCGCCATCGACAACCGATACTTCCTTGATAATCGTCAGCTGCTGGGCATCGCCCACGACCACCACAGTTGGCTCCGGTCCCGTAGCCGGGTTGCCGTCGCCGTCCGTCAGAAGATTCAGCAGCTCGGCGCTGTAGACCACAGCCTGGTTGGTGATCAGGGTGCCCGACGGCACGGCATCATTCACGCGCAGATCGAACTGGACGACGGCCGACTGTTCGGGGCTGAGCGTGCCCTCGCCGTCCCCGGGCAGAGGCGGCGTCAGATCGGCGGAGCTGATCGGGATCCTGTCGATGAGCGGGAACACGCCGCCATCCGGCTGCCCGACCGGAATTCCGTTCAGGGTCACGGAATCGGCGACATAGGTGGTGTCTGCCGGCACCATGTCAGCCAGAGCAACACCGGTCGCCGGGATCGCGCCGTTGTTGTAGATCGTGATCGTGTAGCGCAGGACATCGCCCGGATCGACGATGCCGGGCGAGCCGAGGTCAACCTCAAGCGCGGCAGTTTTGGGCGCGAACAGGAGCGGCAGATTGCCAACGATATCGCGCGTCGGGTCGTCGGGCGTCGGGGTCCGCGGATCGTCCGACGGTTGATCCGCGATCCCGTAGTCGAGGGCACTGACAAATGCCTGATTCGATATCACGGTGCCGTCAGGGGCATCCGGGTAGACGACCACGTCGAACACGATGGTTGCGACATTGTCAGCAACGCCGGCGTTCATTACGCCAGGTGCGGCGTCCTGCGGCGCATTGACCTGGATGCCGTCGGTCAGCGGCGAGCCGCCCGAGTCAGAATCCGGAAGCGCGACGCCGTTCAGCCCGGTACTGCCCGCAACATAAGACGTGTACCCGGGTATCTGATCGACGATTTCGACGTCGGACGCGTTATCCGTGCCAACGTTCCGAACGGTAATCGTGTATCGCAGCGTCTCACCGGCAAGCAACACATCGGGATCGCCGGTCATGTATGTCGAAATTTTCTCGACGCTGAAGGCCGGCGCGGATTCGATGAGAATCCGTGTTGGATCTTCGTCGCCGACGATGTTCGGGTCCGCCGGGCCGTTGACATTGGGGTCGTCACTGAGCGCAACCGGCAAGCCGGCAAAGAGGATGTCCGACTGATTGGCCACATAACTGCCATTGGCGATGGCCGGTGCCAGAACGACTTCGAATTCGATCAACAGGCTGTCGCCAGCGCCGCCGAGACTGAGGCTGCGGATATCGAGCAAGCCGGTACCGGCGGTGCCGCCGTTCGGATCCACATTAACGCTATCCGCGCCGTTGGGCAGCGTGATCAGGTTCAGCGTTCCTGCCTGGAACGCCGGGATTGCGTTGAGTCGGTCCAGCTCGTCGATAATGCTGAAGCCGTCCAGCGGCGTATCGCTGGCGTTTTCGACCCGCAGGCTGTAACGCAGTGTGTCCCCGGGGGTAGCAACGGTCGCCGGGTTTTCGCTGCTGCTGACATTGACCGCCGTCTTCTCGAAAATGAGTATGGGCATAAACACGACGACCGTGTGCGCGTCCTCATGGTCGAGTACGTCCACCGTGCCATCGGTCAACACACGCGTATAGGTTCGAGCGTGGTTCGCCATCGCGGCATCGGAAACATCGATGCTGAACCATTCCGTGGCGCCGGCGACATTGGACAGATTCGCTGCCTGCTGGCTGTCGGTATCGAGATAACTCTGGTATGTCACGATCAGGCGCTGATCGGCGCCGATCGTGCCGACACCATTCAGTATTGAAATGCTGAACGTGCAGTCAGGGTCTCCCATGAAATCGACTGCGTAGTCCGTGTCTTCGACCAGCATCGGCGAGACCTCGGTCACGCCATCGGCGGCAAAGACCCGGGCCGAGAATTCGGCGGGCGCAGCATCACACATGCCGCCGTTTGCCTGGTTTGGCAGTATGTCGGTAATCTTCAGGTTATACGCGGGCGAATCGCCAATGTTGTGGACGTTGAGCGTGAATGTCCCCGGCACGCCGAACTGCATTTGCGGCGGACCTGATTTCTCCACGATAAGCTCATCCGGCCCGACAATGGTCATGGGCTGCGTAGTGCCGGCGCCACCCGGCAAGATCGTCGCCGGGCTGTCGTTGAGACGATTATATGTATATGAGGCCGTATTCGTGAACGTCAGGCTGCTGAGATTGGTCGGCGTATCGTCAAGACGAACGGTAATTTCGAGGACAATCTGCTCACCGATCGGTATGTCGATACCGGTCGCAGTATCTTCGATAAGCAGATTCGTTGCCGTTCCCGTATTAACGGGCGTCCAGGGCCCGGAACCCGAGATCCTGGTGACGCCGACATAGCTCAAATCGGCGGTGGACGCGCCCAGATCATCGATGATGCGGACGTCATGGAGCGGCAGCGGATACGGCACACTCGGGACGGTTACCCGGTAGCGGAACTCCTCACCGATTGTCGCTGTAGCCTGAGTATTTGCTTTCGCCAGACCATCCGGCGGGCCAACCGGCGACGGCGTACCATCCGCCGATGCCGGGCCATAACAATAGTCGTTGGGCTGCGTAATACTCGGACAACCATTGCCCGTGCGCTCATAAGCATTGACGTCGTTCAGCGATGTCCAGTCGACCCATACGATATTCTTGAGCACGATGTTCTGCTCCGCGGGCACTTGCAACCGGACCTGGTAGGTAAGCTCCAGGGTCGAGCCGGGCGCGACATCCAGACTGCCGTCGTTGTTGCCGGCCCCCCAGATCAGCGGCCCGTCGGGGCTGCCGGCCGGTATGCCGACGAATCCTGCTACATCCACACCGTTGATCTGGGCGAATGGCGTGTAACCGTCGTAAAGCGCCAGCTCCGGCGGCAACGTGTCGACGATGTTGACGTCATGAGCAATTGCATTGCCGACGTGCGGAATCGTCAGGACGTACTGGACGATGTCACCGAGTGCGATGGGATCGCCCGCCGCCTTGCCCGGCGTGGCATTACTGATCGCCTTTGTGGCGGTCAGGTACGGTTCCGTCGCCAGAATGGCCGCGGTCGCATCATTCGCCGATTCCTGGCTACCGGTATCACCACTCAGGAAGTAGACCGTCGCCGAGTTCTGCAAGGTGTTGCCAACATTGGTATTCAAGTCATTGTTGATGCGCGCCGCGTAGCTGATGCGGATGTACGGGTTGATGTCCTGGGTGGCTGAGTCGTCTTCCGTCTCGGTGACCACCGACCCGATATCCCACACAACACTGCCGCTCGTGCCGTCTGCCGGCACAGCATTAAACGCAGCTTCCGCTGGCGCCTGTCCATTGATGCTGGAGATGCCGACGAATTCGTAGCTCACGTCGAAGTCGCTGTTGTCGGCAAACACGTAACTGGCGCTGCCGAAACCGAGGTCGTCGTTCATCGTCACGCCGTTGCTGACACCCTCAGGCAAATCGATATCGACCTGGAACGTTTTGTGCGCGCCAATTTCCGGCGGAAGCGCCGGATCGAGATCGTTCTTCACGATCACATGCGGCGGCACGTAGACCGAATCGCTGGCTTCGGCTTCATAATCGTTGAGCTGGTCGCCGGCGTTCGGCAGGGCGCCGATGCGCATGCCGTGCACGTCGCCGTCCGCGCCGATCGTCCCACCCGAGTTCAAGGCCGTGTCCTGTGCGGGGAGCGACGTCCAGTCGGCCTGAATGGTATTGGCCAGAATCTGCAGCGGCTCTACCGAATCACCGACCTGCACGACGAAGGTGAAACTGATTTGTTCGCCTGCAGCGATGGCAATACCTGGGTCAAAGCTAAACAGCGGGCTGTCCGCACCAAATGTCGTGGTATCTACGTTCGGCGGCGACGCGCCGCCAACCTGACCGACGTAGCTCAGATCAGTGCCGGTGAGGTCGTCGAGCAGGCGGGGGTTGTAAGCCGTTGCCGTGCCCGTGTTGGTCGCGGTAATCGTGATGATCAACTGGTCGGTCGCGTCCGCCTGTTCGACCGCAAACTCTTTCCGCAGCTCGATGACCGGCTCACTCACCACCAATTCGGCCGCCTCGAAGTCGATCACTACCAGGTTGGACGCCTCGTCGATATACGAGACATTGGTTACCGTATACGAGCCGCCGTTGCGGATGACGACACCGTCCTGGTTTGCTTCGACGTTGTCGACACGGCCGATGAACTGTATGCCGAAGTCGAAGCGCCGGTCGGCGCGCGGCGACTGAGTTACTGTCTGATTACCGAAGGCCCAGATCACTTCCGTGTCGGTACAGGTTGGTGTGAAAACGCCGCCCGGTACGAAACCGGCGGCATCGTACGGCGGGGCATCGAGATCGACGGCCGGGGCCTCGATACAGCGCATGCCCGCAGGCAGCTCGTCACGGATGATAAAATTGCGTAATTGGGCGACCGGTATCAGCGTACGGAGTCCGAATTCGATCTCCTCGCCGATCGAGACCGGTTGCGGCGTCGAAGGCGCGACGAGCGCCATGTTCGAGAGCTGAATGATCTGCTTCGGCTGCACCTGGACCGGTATGATCTGGATAGTCGCCTCGCCAGGCTCTGACACGTACTGCCTCGCGCCACTGATTTCTCCGTTGGAACCAAGTGGATCAGTCTGGTTTCCGGATGCACCCTCAAGGCTGTCATAGGTCGCGAAAGCGGTATTGGTGAGGCGCTGCAGCGGCGCGACGTCGTCGAACGGATCGACACGATAATAGAATGCGACATTTTGTCCGGCGTCGATGCGCAGCAACGCGTCACTGTGATCATACGCAGTGATGATCTGTGCCGGGCTGCCGTTCAGTACCACATTGTCGGGAATGATCTGACCTTCGCCAGCCGCTTCATCAATCTCGGTGTTACCGTCGTTGTCCAGGCCGTCGGTCTCGAGTGGATCGACGTAAATCAGATCGGTGGGGTCGGTATCGCTGGTGACCGTCACGTCATAGGCCGGCGCCCGGGTGACACCTCCGGCCGCACCTTCATTGGCGACCGTAACGCGATAAATGTAGGTGTCGAACGCGTCACCGTCGTCAGCCAGCGGTACGAAATTGCTGCAACCCGGACCTGCACCGTAAATCGTTTCGTTGCAGACCTCCTTAACGACGATCAGGTGCGGTTCGGTAACCGTAAGGTCCACCCTGCGGCGAAACTCAGGCGGGAAACCAACCGTCGACGGACCAAGTGTGTAAAGCTCTTCGAGATCTGTGAGCGGATTGAAGAATACGGCTTCGAAAGTCGATGTCAGTACATTGCGACTTGTGTCGGCATGCTGGTTGGGTGCCGCGCTAAGATCGACCGGGTCATTCAACAGGCGGGTCGTGACATCGGCGCGGAACCAGTGATCTTTTTCGGTTATGCGTTCTGCGGGAACAACGGTATTGAACGTCCAGTCGAACCAGTCCTCCGATAACGGCAACGGCGGCGGATTCAGCTGCACACCCTGAATCTGCGCAGTACTCATCCCCGGGCCGAACGGATCGGTTGACGAGATATAGCCCTGGCCGTCGGGTATTTGATCGACCACCTGAATGTCCTGCACGGCGATGTAGGTAAAGCCAGGCGTTTGGAATCCGAACCAGCCGCCGGATTCGATGTGGAAATCACATTCCTCGCCGATCTGGATCTCCGAGTCCGGATCGCCGGGCGGCGGATTGTTTTCGGAACAGACACCGAGTTGGTTCTTCAGCAGGTTGTAGCCGACGACGCGTGCCCGGAGTGCATCGATCGTATAGTTGTTCGCCCGATCCGTGATGCCGTCACTGCGCGGCGCAGGTGTCGGGAACCAGAGCGGTGTGCCATCGCTCAACGTAATCTCGCCGATGGCGTCGACGCGAAACGTCAGATCGTCTTCCGCAGTCGGATCCGGGTTCTTCGCCACTTCGAAGTTGAGGCGTCGGGTACGGCCTGCGCGGATCACCCCGACGTCACATTGATATACGGTGGCCGTCGCAGGGAGCCCCACGGGAGTTTGCCACACCGGCATCGCGGGTGGATTTGATGTTGCGCTACAGCTCGAAGGTGCCGCCTGTACTTCCATGGCCTGGCCAAACGTTGCGTACGCGAAGTAGTCGTCTGCGTCGTGTCCGCCATTGTTGGACAGCTCTACCGTCAGCGTCAGCACATCGGAATTCGTCAGGATGAAGACAAGTTCGCTGCCGCGGATGTCGACATCGATGTCCTCTGGCTCCGCCTGATCGTTGTCGTTGAATACCAGGTAGTGCTCGGTGTTCGTGCAGAACTCCTCGAACCAGATCTCCAGCTGGTTGGCGATGGCGAAGCTTTCGGTCGGGTCGGTGCCGGGCGGGTCGCTGTTCGGCTTCTCCATTCGGACATCCAGGTACGCCTCGAGGTCGTAGTACTGCGGGTCGATCAGAACCGTGCGAAACGTCACCGTCAGTACATCGCCGTGACGCAGCATGTTGAACTGATCAGGAAAATCCGGATGCGGGGCGCTGCTTGTCACCGAGAACTCGGGCGTGGTGTTGCCGAGCGGCAGTGCCGGATCGTTGGTGTTGAGCGGAAAGGTGTCCGGCTGCGGATTGGTCCACTCGATCGTATCGAGCATGCCGGGATACGCGTTGCCATAGGCAGGCGCCATCTGCACCGTGGGGTCGAAGGTCGGATCGATGACGTACTCTGCCGGCAACAGGTCGCGTAGTTTGAGCCCGTTGACGCCACCTTTGATCGTACCGCCCGTATTGTTGGAAATCGTTACTGTCACGGTCCCCTTGCTGCCCATCGGCTGGGCGGCATTGGTGCCGGTCAGGGCTATGTCGACATCGAGGGCGTTCGCCACGGCCAGGGTACTCAGCAGTGCATCGTCCTGGGCCGTCAGACCGCTCGATGTCGCGGCGATACCTCCCGGCGGAGGCTCCACATCACAGCCCCACTCAACGTCGTACACCGAGTTGACTCGATTGGTGCAGGAATCCGTAATGCGCCCGACCAGGTAGTAGAAACCGCTGCCGCCGGCTGGCGCTGCGATGTACGGTGTCGGTCCACCGCCAAAAAGATCCGCGACGGAAAGATCCAGCAATTCCGTTACGCCACCGACGGCCCCGCAGTTACCCGCACCCCCACCTGTCGCCACGGACGTTGCCTCGGCTTCGCTCTCGCAGACGTAGTCGATCTCGAAATTGCCTGGCTGGATCGTGTCGCTGAATCGCAGATCCTGCAGATCGGCGAGCCCGTTATTGCGAACCTCGATGCGCCAGATGACATCGTCGTTTTCGTGACCATAGATGGGATCGGCGTAACTGTTCGCGCCCTGTCCGGCGTCGATGTTCCGGGCGGTCTTGATGATCTGCGGCTCGGGTTCGTTCAATGGCAGCAGTCCGGGCCCGGTATAACTTCGCTGGCGAAAACTGGTCTCGCAACTTGGCGTGAATTCCACGTCCGCTTCGATCGTGCGGTCCGCCAGGACCAGACCTTCTTCGCCGACATTCGCATGGCGACGGACGTCGAACTCGATTTCGAGCATTGGGCGATTGCGCGACTTACCATCGCGTGAGGCTTCCATGACGAACTGGTCGCTCAGGGTCCAGGTCAGAATCGATCCATTGGCGCCGCTGACGACAGGTTCAACGACGGATGGACGCGCAACGTTTGTGGTGTTGAATCGCGTAGTGCCGGGAACGTAGGTCAGTCCCGAATTCGCAAGATTCTCGGTTACGACGATGTCAGAAAAATCGACGTCCTCACGTCGCTCAAACGGATTCTCGATTTCAATGCGAACGGTCCCGATGCCACACAGTTCACAGAAGCTGACGGTAAAATCGTGATCGATGACGTCCGTCGTATCGAGATTTTTGGGGCAATTGGCAGGCACACTTTGCGCAAGTACAAGTTCCCCAAACAGCAGCAATCCCAGTGCAAAAACTGGGACAAGAAGCTTCCGCGCTCTGTGCAAGCTGCGACTACTCACGGATCGACCATCACTTAACGGTGAGTAAACGCGGGTGACCGGGATGATGTTGTTACTTGAGCCATAATTGCCACTGAACCGAGAGCTATGCGAACGCATCACCACCGAGGAGCGGGCCCAGTCACGGGTTTGTATTCAGGCGGTCCCGCTGTCGTAGGGCTTTGTGGCCCATTAGACCGGTGACTTTGCGTCGCCACCTTTCGGTGGGTTTGCCTTTGTCTAAAATCGCAGCAAAACTATCGCTCAAGACAAGAGCCGGGCAGTGTGACCTGCATCACATGTTTCGGTGCCAGCGCGAATACGCTGATAACGTGCGTGGCCGCTTCCGTATATCGGCTCAAGGCCGCGGAAACAGTGGGTTTTTCTTATTGATGCGCAGCAGGTGGTATCGCCTTGTCACGCAACACGGTCGGTATCTGTCGCCATTGAGAGACGAATGGTTTTATGTTCATTCGACCAGCGCGATCAGGCGGCTGGCAGGAAATCGATCGGGTAGATTATAGTCATCGCCACGATGTTTTCCTTCGCACCGAAATCAAAGCCCCGGATTCGTGTCACGATCTGCTGCGCCAGTGATGGTGCATCCATATCCGAAGACTGCAACTCACACAGCGATACACTGCCATCAGGCTCAATCGTAAGGCGCAACACCAATTGTCCACGAAGTGTAGGATCCTTACGCAATTCCCTGTTGTACAAGCGATAGAGCGCCGCCTTGTACCGATCGAAAACGATCTGAATTTCCTCGTCCGTGCGGCCCGCCATGGGCCTGCCGCTCAACGGGCGGTCCGACCCGCCCCCGCCACCAATTGAACTGGCAACGCGAGTTAGCTCCACCCCTGCAATCTGTTGGCCGCCACCGCCACCAATATCTCGACTAAATGAAGCAAGATTTATCCCGCCACTGGAACCTGGCTTCTGAGTCGTCACCATGGATCGCTCGGGCCGCCCGACCGCCGCCTCGCCTGCATTGCCGATGCGCGCGTCAGAGCCAAGTTGTGCGTTCGGCCTGCTTTGCGCCCGGTTCGAAAAACTGTCGCGAAAGGCGAGTATTCCCTTCGACGCCACCTGCTCTCTCGCTGCCTGCCGTTGTGCTTCCTCAGACACCGCTACGTCTGGCTCGGGGATTACTTCCTCAATTTGTTGCTCCTCCGCCACCAGAGGCTCCTTCGGATCGATTTCGGATAGCTCCTCCTCGATCACCGGCTCTTCAACCACGGGTCGCGGAGGCGGCAATTCCCGTTCCTGCCGGATCAATTGCGCCACTCGCTTGGGCACTTCGATCAGCTCCGCGAACTCCGGAATCGGCAGCTGGACAAGACTCACCAGCACCGCTGTCAGCGCGCTGACCAGCATCGATATCGCCAGCGACTTGCGGAGTCGTTGGTCTTCCTCGCCACCTCTGGACCAAGGCATTACATTGGCGCGGTATGGAATCTCTCTCTCTTCGCTTTCGATCAGCCATTCGGCTTTACGGCTTTCTTCCTGTGCAAGCACATCGAATAAATCACCGCCGAGGTAATCGATCGACTCGCTCTGGTCTGCCATTTCGCCAACTATGGATTGGCGGCGATTTTCAATTTCCGTCAGCTTGCCATTGAATAATTCGATTCGGCGGCGAACGTTGTGGACATACGCAGTCGTGTTGGCGGAATTGGATTGTTCGCCCCAGAACAGGTGCTCGACCCCAAGGCCAGCGAGCTCCAGCAGGGCCCCACAAATCCCGTCGAGTAGCGCATATTGATTTTGCAGCGCGGCAAGGGCTTCGAGGTCACTGTTCGCAACGGCCAGAGACTGTTCAAGCTCGCCCAGTTTCTGCCTGCGTCGCTCGATTTTCTCACGAAGGGCGAGTTCTTCCTCAATCATCGCAATGCTCGATTCGTCATCGTCGTCGGGAGGGCGCCGGCGTTAGCTTTTCGTCGCCTTCGACGCCTTCTGGATGACGGCCAGCGAAACTTGATAATATCCTTGGCCGGTGCAGGTCGACATGATCTTCTGAATGACGTTAAATGGCACGGCCTTGTCCGCCAGAATAGTTACCTCCTGACTTCCGGCGGCCATCTGTGTGGACCGTCCGATGACAATTCCCTGCAATTCGGCTAGTCGGTCAGTTATCGGCTCCATAGTCGATGCCGCTGAATCCATAATATCTGCGACTTGCATAACCAACTTTCCCTGTACAATCACATCCACCTCACTGACAAAGATCACCACCGTTTCGCGCGGCTTGGATTCAACCGTGGATTCGGGGAGCACCATCGTCTTCGGTGCCTCCATCACTTCGACTGACCCGGAATTGATCAACAGAAAAAACACGAGAATCGTGAACACATCCATCAGGGCTGTCAGGTTCATCTTCGTGACCTTCACGCGATTGCGCGACATGCGTTTGATTCTGCGTGAATTCCTCACGGCGCCTCTCCGACGGATATTTCCGTGAACAGGGCAAACAACTTGTAGTCCTCGCTATCGGTAACCGCAATTTCCACGCTTCTTACGACATCCATTACCCGGATGAGATAGTCGTACGGAATATGTGGCTCCAGGAGCACCGATGCAGTGTCATGATCCGGATACTCGCGTTTCAACGACACCATTAAGTCCGACAAGCTCAATAAGTCGTATTCATCCTCCACTTTAGGGATCGTGCCAATCACCGCGGTACCGTTTGTGATCTCCAAAGCCGACTCGCGAACGATTACCTCGACTCTAAACGCCGGTTGATCGGAATCTGCGCCTCCCGTAGAACTGGGAAGGCTTAGCTCAACGATAGTCAGTCGGGAAAAAACAGCCGTAATCAACAGGAACGGGATCAATACCACCATCAGGTTGAGAAACGTCGTAACGTCCAACTCAAAGGCTGGTTTGGTACGACGCTTGTAATGGTGCCGTCTGGCCACCGTGGCTACACCTCAGCCAGCCGCTTTGCCCTTTTCGAAAACACGTTCAGCACTTTAACCGTCGCCATTTCCAGGCCGTCCACGATGTCTCCGGTCTTGCTGGTCAATACCGCATGCGTGACCAACAATGGTATTGCGACCATCAATCCAAATGCCGTCGTGTTCATCGCAACCGAAATACTGGCCGACAGCAGATCTGCCTTTTCTGCGGGATTCGCATTCGCAACCGCTGTGAATGCCTGTATGAGGCCCATAATCGTGCCCAACAATCCGAGCAACGTCGCAATGCTGGAAGCCAGTGCGACATAGGGTGTGCGTTTCTCCAGCCGTGGCACGATCTCCATCATGCTCTCTTCCATCGCGATCTCGATATCCTCACGGCGCCGAACGGCTCCTTGAAGTGCCAATCCCATGTGCAAGACCTGAGAAATCGTCGACTGGTCGTCGGCGGTTATTTCACGCGCCTTGTCAAAGTCACCGTTCGCCAGCACGGGTTGGACCTTGTCCCACACATTCTGATTATTGTGGGTAACGAG
>Ga0255054_10000641_pt1 | contig 20583 bp, 31 predicted proteins | sample JV7_2_23_MG_FD_188634 | JGI IMG/M metagenome (GOLD analysis project Ga0255054, IMG submission 188634) | Seawater microbial communities from Jervis Inlet, British Columbia, Canada - JV7_2_23 | ecosystem: Environmental > Aquatic > Marine > Inlet | place: Canada: British Columbia | collected...
TGCAGATGGTGGTTGAGCTGATTGCGCCGATCGCGATGGAAGACGGCCTGCGGTTCGCTATCCGCGAGGGCGGCCGTACTGTCGGTGCCGGCGTCGTGGCGAAGATTATTGAATAAGGTGCCAGAACGGCTACACGAATAACCAGATTGCAAATCTGATACAGAAATAGGAATAGAAACTTGGCTACAAATCAAAACATCAGAATTCGACTCAAAGCCTTCGATCATCGCCTGATCGATAACTCAGCGCGCGAGATCGTGGAAACCGCCAAGCGTACGGGAGCCACGGTCAAAGGTCCGATTCCGCTGCCGATGAAAAAGGAGCGTTTCACGATCCTTATTTCGCCGCACGTCAACAAGGATGCTCGGGACCAATACGAGATTCGGACGCACAAGCGGTTGATGGACATTGTCGATCCGACAGATAAGACGGTTGACGCTCTGATGAAGCTCGAGCTTCCCGCAGGAGTTGATGTCCAAATCAAACTCAACTAGCTGCCGGAAATCGCACTAAAGGTCAGTCCGCGGGCCACATCCGGGTTCTTCCGGAAACCAGCATGCGGACTGGGTGTTGACGTTCAGATCAAGCTGAACTGAGGCTGTGCATAAACCTTTGATTATGAAGAACTAAAATCCCGCGAAAATCTCCCCGAATTCGCTTGATATTGAGGGGTCGGGGGGTATAATTGCGGGCTCGCTGGATCAGGCCGGGCCGGGAGTCGGCCAGATTCGGAAAAGGCGTCACAGGTGCATCATTGATGGGCATCTTCGTGGCGCTTAAATATTTCGGACGCCGGGAAATCGTAAGGCGTCTTCGGCAAATCCCGGAGTGCCGGCCTCGTCGATAGACAGTGACCGGAAGCTAGGGTCAGCCCCTGAGCAAGGAGAGCAAGAAGCTCTCAGCGATGGCTGGCCCTTTCGTGTGTCTGAAATATGCGCAAATGTGCTCGAAGGGCACGCAAATATCAGGCTCGGCCAATCGAAGTCGGGCCGGTGACAGAGATTTTTGAGATAGGCGCTGGCCAATCGCAGTCAGTGTGAGGTTTTGAACATGACTATGGGTCTTGTTGGCCGCAAGTGCGGCATGACACGTGTCTTCACGGACGACGGCGTATCCATTCCCGTTACCGTGATCGAGGCACATCCAAACCAGATAACTCAGGTGAAGACCGTTGAGACCGACGGCTATCGTGCCTTGCAGGTAACTGCAGGCAGCCGTAAGGCGTCTCGCGTGTCCAAGCCCGAAGCCGGGCACTTTGCCCAGGCGAAGGTTGAAGCCGGCGACCTACTCGCCGAATTCCACCTTGATGAAGCCGATGAGGTGGAATATCAGATTGGTTCGACGCTACGCGTCGACCTGTTCGAGGAAGGTCAGGCCGTTGACGTCATTGGTACGTCGATCGGTAAGGGGTTTGCTGGCACCGTCAAGCGCCACAACTTCAGCATGCAGGACGCGACGCACGGCAACTCGCTTGCGCATCGCGCACCGGGTTCAATTGGTCAGAACCAGACGCCGGGCCGCGTATTCAGGGGCAAGAAGATGTCGGGCCACATGGGCAACGTGCGCCGCACCGTGCAGAACCTTCAGGTGGTTCGCGTCGATGCCGAGCGCAATCTTCTTCTCATCAGGGGCGCCGTCCCGGGCCACAAAGGCGGACGTGTCATCGTTCGGCCGGCGATCAAGGCGTAAGGGGCGTGACGATGAAGCTGAAGATGCAAGGTAGTGGTTCTGTCGACGTGGCAGAAGCTGCATTCGGCGTTGAATTCAACGAGGCTCTCGTGCACCAGGTGGTCACGGCCTACCTCGCGGGCGCCCGCGCCGGCACCAAGGCACAGAAGAACCGCGCTGCAGTTCGCGGTGGCGGTGCCAAACCCTGGCGGCAGAAAGGTACGGGCCGCGCCCGTGCCGGAACGATTCGCAGCCCCATCTGGGTTGGCGGTGGTCGTACTTTCGCCGCGCAGCCGCGCAATTACGACCAGAAGGTCAACAAGAAAATGTATCGCGCGGCATTGCGCTCGGTAATGTCGGAGCTCATTCGTCAGGAGCGCGTGGTCGTTGTCGAGACATTCGATCTCGAGGCGCCGAAAACAAAGCTGCTGGCGGCCAGGTTGAAGGAACTCGACCTGAATAACGTGTTGATCCTCAACGAGGCGTTCGACGAGAAGCTTTTCCTTGCGGCGCGCAATCTGCCGGATGTCGGCATTTGCGATGCGGGGTCGATTGATCCGGTCGTGCTGATCCGATTCGAGAAAGTATTGATCACGCTGCCCGCACTGAAACTCATCGAGGAGCGCCTGTCATGAGTATTGCCGCGCAACAGGAACGGTTGATGACGGTGATCCGCGGTCCGCACCTGTCGGAGAAGAGCCACATTGCCGCCGAGCACAATCAGGTGGTACTGAAGGTTCGTACCGATGCGACCAAGGCGGAAATTCGCCAGGCTGTCGAGCTACTGTTCGAGGTCAAGGTCGACGGCGTTACTGTCGTGAACGTCAAGGGCAAGGCCAAGCGCTTTGGCGCGAATAAAGGTCGGCGCTCCAATTGGAAAAAAGCATACGTAAGACTCGCGGAAGGAAGTCAGATCGACTTCCTCGGCGGGGAATAAAGTACTAGTAACAGGATGCTGGGATATGTCACTGCATAAAGCCAAACCGACATCTGCTGGACGCCGTTTCGTCGTTACGGTCAAGACGCCGGGCTTACACAAAGGTAAGCCGCACGGTCCCTTGCTTGACAAGAAAACCTCGAAGGGTGGCCGTAACAACAATGGCCGTATCACGGTTCGTCACCAGGGTGGCGGTCACAAGCAGCGCTATCGCATTGTCGACTTCAAGCGCGACAAGGACGGCATTCCCGGCGTCGTGGAACGCCTCGAGTACGATCCGAATCGCAGCGCGCACCTGGCGCTGGTGAAGTATTCTGACGGCGAGCGTCGTTACATCCTGGCGCCCAAGGGCATTCGGGATGGCGCGCCGATCATCAGTGGTGAAGATGCGCCGATCAAGTCAGGCAACGCACTGCCGCTGAAATCGATCCCTGTCGGTACCATTATTCATAACGTCGAAATGAAGCCGGGCAAGGGCGGCCAGATGGTCCGTTCGGCCGGTGGGTACGCACAGCTTGTGGCACGTGAAGGCGCTTATGCGACGCTCAGGCTGCGTTCCGGTGAGATGCGCAGGATTCACATCGAATGTCGCGCGACCATCGGAGAGGTTGGTCACAGTGAGCACAATCTCCGCAAGCTCGGCAAAGCCGGCGCGCAACGCTGGAGAGGCGTGCGGCCGACGGTTCGCGGTGTCGCCATGAACCCCGTCGATCATCCGCACGGTGGTGGTGAAGGCCGAACGTCAGGTGGTCGGCACCCGGTAAGCCCGTGGGGCACTCCGACAAAGGGTGCGAAAACCCGCAAGAACAAGCGCACGGACAGCATGATTGTTCGCCGTCGCAAGCGTAAGTAAAGGATCTCAGAGATGCCGCGTAGTGTGAGAAAGGGCCCGTTCGTCGATACACATTTGGCGAAGAAAGTGGCTGTAGCAGCAAGCAAGAACGATCGTCGACCGATCAAGACCTGGTCGCGTCGCTCGATGGTTCTGCCGGACATGGTTGGACTGACGATCGCCGTTCATAACGGTCGCCAGCATGTACCGGTGTTAGTTTCGGAAAACATGGTCGGTCACAAACTCGGCGAGTTTGCGATGACCCGGACGTTTCGTGGTCATTCCGGCGACCGTAAGACGAAGTAAGGCGAAGGAGCAGGTCAATGCAAGTTGCAGCAAAACTTCGATACGCGCGAGTCTCGCCGCAGAAGTGCCGTTTGGTGGCTGACACCATCCGTGGCAAGTCTGTGGATGACGCGCTGCGGACTTTGTCGTTCACGCCGAAGAAAAGTGCCCACATCGTCAAGAAAGTGCTCGAGTCGGCTATTGCCAATGCTGAGCATAACCATGGTGCGGACATTGACGAACTGAAGGTTTCGACCGTTGAGGTGAATGAGGCGCCGACGTTTCGACGCTACCGCGCACGGGCCAAGGGCCGCGGCGCGCGCATCATCAAGCGGAATAGCCACATCACTATTCGGGTAGGGGACGAATAGTGACCGTGAAATTCAAATTTTTCCAGGTAGTTCGACTGGGCGACGAGTAGATAGACAATGGGTCAGAAAGTACATCCAACTGGAATTCGCTTAGGGATCGTCAAGGACTGGACGTCCAAGTGGTATGCCGATTCGCAGACATTTCCCGAGTACGTCAAGATGGACCATAAGCTGCGTGTCTTCATCAAGACCAAGCTCAAGGATGCCTCTGTTAGTCGTATCACGATCGAACGCCCGGCAAAGAAGGTCAACATCACGATTTTCACGGCGCGTCCCGGAATTGTGATCGGCAAGAAGGGTGAGGATATCGAGAAGCTGCGCGCCGAAATTGCGCAGATGGTCGGCATGAAAATCGTCGATGTACGAATCAACATCAACGAAGTCCGCAAGCCCGAACTCGATGCTCAGCTGGTTGCCGAAGGCATTGCTCAGCAGCTCGAGCGTCGCGTCATGTTCCGCCGTGCCATGAAGCGTGCGGTGACGAACACGATGCGCGTCGGAGCGGAGGGCGTCAAGGTCAAGGTTGGCGGTCGTCTGAACGGCGCTGAAATCGCTCGTTCCGAGTGGTACCGCGAAGGTCGTGTGCCGCTGCATACGCTGCGCGCCGATATCGACTATGGCCTGGCCGAGGCGCATACGACGTATGGCGTCATCGGCGTGAAAGTCTGGATTTTCAAGGGCGAGGTCTTTGACAAGCCCGAAGCACCGGCGGCGGAAGCCCCTGAGGCAGCAGGAGGTGGACGTTCCTAGGAACGCGCGCTTACTGAGGTAAGGAAATGTTACAGCCTAAACGTACAAAATTTCGCAAACAGCACAAAGGTCGCAACCGCGGTCTCGCGCTACGCGGCAGCACGGTTGCCTTTGGCAAGTATGGCCTGAAAGCAACAGGGCGTGGTCGTATGACGGCACGCCAGATCGAGGCTGCTCGTCGCGCAATGACGCGTTATATCAAGCGTGGTGGCAAGATCTGGATTCGTGTGTTTCCCGACAAGCCGATTACGAAAAAGCCACTGGAAGTGCGCCAGGGCAAGGGTAAGGGCAACGTCGAATACTGGGTCTGCCAGATTCAGCCGGGTCGCGTTCTTTACGAGATGGAAGGTGTTACGGAAGAGATTGCACGAGAGGCGTTTCGTCTCGCCGCCGCGAAGCTGCCGTTTTCCACAGCGTTTGTTACGCGTCAGGTGATGTGATGGAAGTAGGTGATCTGAGAACGAAAACAGTCGACGAACTCAACGAGGAGTTGGTGGCGTTGCGTCGCGAGCAGTTCAATCTCCGCATGCAGCAGTCCACAGGTGAGTTGACGCATAACCACGAACATGGTCGCGTCCGTAAGGACATTGCGCGAATCAAGACTGTGCTGAACGAGCTAATGCGTTCAGCAGGTGAAAAAGCATGAGTGAAGAAAAGAAAAAAGGGCAACGCACGATCATCGGCCGTGTCGTAAGTGACAAGATGGACAAAACCGTCTCGGTTGCCATCGAACGCCGGATCAAGCACCCCATGTATGGCAAATACATTCGCCGTACCACGAAAGTGCTCGCGCACGACGCATCGAACGAGTGCAAACCCGGTGATCGCGTAACGATCTCCGAATGCAAACCGATTTCGAAGAACAAGTCCTGGACTGTCGTTGACGTTGTTGAGCGTGCGGTGGACAGAATCGGGCATCAGGCCTAGTAGCGAAGGTATGCAGTCATGATTCAGATGCAGACAGTTCTGGAAGCGGCAGATAACTCCGGTGCGCGCCGTGTTCAGTGCATCAAGGTATTGGGTGGCTCGAAGCGCCGCTACGCGAACGTTGGTGACGTCATCAAGGTGAGCGTCAAGGATGCTATTCCGCGTGGCAAGGTGAAGAAAGGCGAAATCTACAACGCTGTCGTCGTTCGTACACGCAAGGGCGTTCGCCGCAAGGATGGTTCGCTGATTCGTTTCGACGGTAATGCGGCCGTGTTGCTGAATGCGCGTCTCGAGCCGATCGGCACGCGTATTTTTGGCCCGGTCACGCGTGAGCTTCGCACGAGCCGCTTTATGAAGATCATTTCGCTGGCGCCCGAGGTTCTTTAGGAGCCCGGCAACGACGGAAAAGTTTATGAACAAGATTAAGAAAGGCGATGAAGTCATCGTCAAAAACGGAAAGTCCCGAGGACAGCGGGGCACGGTACTCGAGGTTTACGAGGACGGCCGTGTGCTCGTCGAAGGTGTGAATATCTCCAAGAAGCACGTCAAGCCGAATCCGAACATCGGCGAGCAGGGCGGTATTCAGGATAAGGCAATGCCGATCGAACACTCGAACCTGATGGTCTTCAATCCGAAGAGCAAGAAGGGCGAGCGTGTCGGTTTCCGCGTTGAAAACGATGGATCCAAGATCCGCGTTTTCAAGCAGAGCGGCGACGTCGTTGACATTTAAGAGATAGAGAGATGTCCAGGCTACAGGAAAAATTTCAGAGCGAGTTGATCAACGAGATTCAGCAATCGCTCGGATTGAAGAACAGGATGGAGGTGCCGCGCATCACCAAGATCACGCTCAACATGGGTGTGGGTGAGGCGATTGCCGACAAGAAGGTTCTCGAGAACGCGCGTGCGGATATGGAGAAGATTTCGGGTCAGCGACCGGTAACCCGCATTGCACGCAAGTCGGTTGCCACCTTCAAGGTCCGTGACGGCATGCCTATCGGCTGCAAGGTCACTTTGCGGCGTGAGCGGATGTACGAGTTTCTCGATCGACTCGTGAATATCGCGATTCCGCGCGTGCGTGACTTTCGCGGCCTGAGCCCGAAGAGCTTTGACAAGCAGGGCAATTACAGCATGGGTGTCACCGAGCAGATTATTTTCCCGGAGATCGACTATGACCACATAGATGCGATCCGGGGTATGGACATCACCATTACGACGTCGGCACGCAATGCCGAGGAAGGTCGTGCGTTGTTGGACGCATTTAACTTTCCGTTTAAGAAATAGATCGCAGAGAAACGAAGTAGATCGCAGAGAAACGTCGCATCTACACGATTATTAGTTAGCACTAAACGAGTATTTTTTGAGATGGCAAAAAAGTCAATGATCCAGCGCGAACTCAAGCGGGCCAAGCTCGTCGCGAGGTATGCCGGTAAGCGTAAAGACCTGAAGGATATTATTCGCAACATCAATAGTACGGATGACCAGCGTCATGTTGCTCAGGCAAAGTTGAACGCGCTGCCCCGTGATGCGAGTCCGACACGTCAGCGCAATCGATGCGCGATCACCGGGCGCCCACACGGCGTGTACCGAAAGTTCGGTCTCGGCCGCAACAAGTTGCGCGAAGGCGCAATGAGGGGCGAGATTCCCGGATTGACCAAAGCCAGCTGGTAGGCGGAGACAAACGATGACGATGACAGACCCTATCTCCGACATGCTGACACGCATTCGCAACGGCCAGAAAGCTCGCAAGGTGAGCGTTTCGATGCCGGCGTCAAAGGCGAAAGAAGCAGTGGCGGCAGTATTGAAAGATGAAGGTTACATTACGGATTTCTCAGTGGACGGCGATGGCGCGTCGAAGACAATGAGCGTTGAGCTCAAGTACTTTGAGGGAGTGCCCGTAATCGAACGCATCCAGCGCGCGAGTCGCCCGGGATTGCGCATTTATCGTGGCAAGCAAGCCTTGCCGAAGGTATTGGGTGGGCTTGGTGTTGCGATTGTGTCGACCTCCGCGGGCGTGATGAGTGACCGCCAGGCGCGTGAGAAAGGAATTGGTGGTGAGGTGATCTGCGTCGTTTCGTGATGCAGTGAGGCTTTCCAGGACGAGACGGAACAATGTCAAGAATTGCAAAAGAACCGGTTGAAATACCGAGCGGCGTCGAATTCAGTCAGAGCGGCAATGTTGTCACGATGAAGGGCAGCAAAGGCTCTCTGTCGCTCGAGCTGAACTCCGAAGTGGAGCTGAAGCAGGAAGACAACACCCTTGTGCTTGCACCGCGTTCGGGCTCGCGTTTCAGTACCGCAGTTGCGGGCACGATGCGCTCACTGTTGGCCAACATGGTCAAAGGTGTGACCGAAGGTTTCGAGCGCAAGCTCCAGCTGGTTGGTGTCGGCTATCGTGCGCAGGCGCAGGGCAACAAGGTGAACATGACGCTGGGATTCTCACACCCGATCGTGCATGTCGTGCCCGAGGGAGTGACGGTCGAGACGCCGAGCCAGACGGAGATCGTGATCAAGGGCGCCGACAAACAGCAGGTTGGCCAGGTCGCCGCAGAATTGCGTCGCTACCGGCCACCCGAGCCGTACAAGGGCAAGGGTGTTCGCTACGCCGGTGAGCGCGTAATGATCAAGGAAGCGAAGAAGAAGTAAGTCAGGATTCTAGAGCATGAAACTGGACAAGAAACAAAATCGACTGCGTCGTGCCCGTAAAGGTCGCGCCAAGATTTACGAACTCGAGGTAAATCGACTGAGCGTGCATCGCACACCACGCCATATCTATGCGCAGATCATTGCGCCGGACGGCGGCACGGTCGTTGCGAGTGCGTCGACGCTTGAACAGGAAGTACGCAAGGGCGTGAAGTCGGGCGGAAACGTTGAGGCAGCGACGATCGTAGGTGCGCGAATTGCCGAAAAGGCGAAAGCGGCCGGGATCGATACGGTTGCATTCGATCGCTCCGGTTTTCGTTATCACGGGCGCGTTAAGGCACTGGCCGACGCGGCACGTGAAGCTGGATTGAAATTTTAGTGAAAGGACTGTTGGCAGCGGCAACGTTGTCAGGACCAGACTATGGCAAGAGTTGAACAAACACAATCAAACGATGACCTGATTGAAAAACTGGTCACCGTCAATCGCGTCGCCAAGGTCGTCAAGGGCGGTCGTCAGTTTGGCTTTACGGCGCTGACGGTAGTCGGTGACGGTCAGGGCCAGGTCGGCTTCGGCTATGGCAAGGCACGCGAGGTGCCGATTGCGATCCAGAAGGCGATGCAGAATGCACGCAAGAACATGATCGCCATCAACCTGAATAAAGACACGCTGCAGTATGCGAAAAAAGGTCGTCATGGTGCCACGCGCGTCTACATGCAGCCGGCTTCGGATGGTACTGGCGTCATCGCAGGTGGTGCGATGCGTGCTGTATTCGAGTGCGCTGGCGTTCGTAACGTTCTTGCAAAGAGCTACGGGTCACGCAATCCGATCAATGTTGTGCGCGCAACGATCAGCGCATTGTCGGAGATTCACTCTCCGCAGGCCATCGCGGCGAAGCGTGGCAAGAAAGTAAAAGAGATCGTCAGCTAGGCAGCTGGCAGGGATAGAGAAGACACGATCATGGCGAAGCCAAAAGAATTGAAAGTGACACTGGTCAAGAGCAAACACGGGCGGCTGAAGAAGCACAAAGCCTGCGTTGCCGGACTGGGTCTTCGCAAGATTCATCAGACCGTGCAGGTGGCAGACACGCCCGAGAATCGCGGCATGATCAATCGCATCTCGTACCTGTTGTCGGTAGAGGAGGCCTGACATGCGACTGAACACACTCACGCCCGGCAAGGGCGCCAAGAAAGTCGGCAAGCGCCGGGGACGTGGTCATTCCGCGGGCCAGGGTAAAACGAGTGGACGAGGCCAGAAAGGCCAGCATTCGCGTTCGGGCGGCTATCACAAGGTCGGCTTCGAGGGCGGCCAGATGCCGTTGCAACGTCGTCTGCCGAAGGTCGGTTTCGCGTCACGCATGGCCCGTTATTCGGCCGAGCTGCGTCTGCACGAACTCACGATTCCGGAAGCCGAGGTGATCACCATCGACGTGCTGAAGGCCTTGAATCTCGTGCCTGCATTCGTGACGAAGGTGAAAGTGATCAAGTCCGGCGAGCTGGACAAGGCCGTGAAGCTCAAGGGCATCGCGGTGACCAAGGGTGCGCGTGAGGTCATCGTAAAGGCCGGCGGCAACATCGAAGAGTAATTGTAGGAATTTACGGGACTTAACTGGGAAAGATCGTGGCCAAAAAGCCTCAACAAAATCCAGCGGATATCGCGAAAGCGGCGGGTAAACTGGCCGAGCTCAAGACTCGGATCCTGTTTCTACTCGGCGCATTGATCGTATTCCGCGTCGGCACGTTCATTCCCGTGCCAGGCGTAGATCCCGTTGCGCTCAAGGATTTCTTCGACCAGCAGGCCGGAGGCCTTCTGGGCATGTTTAACCTGTTCTCCGGTGGCGCGCTGTCGCGTTTCGGCCTGTTCGCGCTCGGCATCATGCCGTACATCTCGTCGTCCATTATCATGCAGATGGCGAGCCATATCGTGCCGAGCCTGCAGCAGCTGCGTAAGGAAGGCGAGCAGGGTCGTCGCATGATCATTAAGTACACGCGCTGGGGAACGGTTGGCCTCGCGAGCTTCCAGTCGGTCGCTGCCGCGTCGTGGCTGCAAAACCAGGCGGGTCTCGTCGTCAACCCTGGTCCGAGTTTCCTGATCACCGCGTGCATTACGCTGGTCACGGGCACGATGTTCCTGATGTGGCTCGGCGAGCAAATCACGGAACGTGGCATCGGCAACGGTATTTCGATGATTATTCTCGCCGGTATTGTTGCGGGCATGCCAGCTGCGGTGGCCGGCACGGCTCAACTGGTGAACAGCGGAGAAATGTCGCCGGCGGCGGCGATATTGATTCTCCTGGGCGGCATCGCGGCGATTATTTTCGTCGTGTACATGGAGAGGGCGCAGCGTCGCATCACCGTGAACTACGCCAGGCGCCAGCAAGGCCGCAAGATGTACGCCGCACAGAGCACGCACCTGCCGTTCAAGATCAACATGTCCGGCGTCATACCGCCGATTTTTGCATCGTCCATCCTGATGTTCCCCGCTACTATCGCGCAGTTCTTCGGCCAGTCCGCGGAACCCAATGCGGTGCAACGGGGGCTGCAGACGATCGGAGCGAATCTCGGCCCGGGGCAGCCGGTTTACGTGCTGCTGTATGGCGCCATGATCGTATTCTTCTGCTTCTTCTATACCGCGCTGATGTACAACTCGAAAGATACCGCGGACAACCTGAAGCGGGCTGGAGCGTTCCTGCCGGGCATTCGGCCAGGAGCACACACAGCGGAATACATTGACCGGGTACTGACACGACTGACGTTCTGGGGGTCCTTATACATCGCCGGCGTCTGTTTGCTTCCCGAGATGGTACGCATGTTCTGGCCGAGCATGCCGTTCAGCTTCGGTGGTACGTCACTATTAATTTTGGTCGTCGTTACGATGGACTTCATGTCGCAGATGCAAGCGCATGCGATGAGCCATCAGTACGAGGGCATGATGCAAAAGGCTAACCTGCGCAATTACGGCAGGGGTGGCCAGTTACGTTGAGCCAGGGGAAGCAGACAAGCCAGCTCAATGGGAGAACGCTATGAAAGTAAGAGCATCCGTCAAAAAAATGTGCAGGAACTGCAAAATCATTCGCCGCAACGGTGTTGTACGGGTGATCTGCACTGACGCGCGTCACAAGCAGCGTCAAGGCTAACCGGCCAGGCAGTCAGAAAGAGCGCCAGGATTTAATCGAGGAAAAATTAGTGGCACGTATAGCAGGCATAAATATTCCGCTGAACAAGCACATCGTGATTTCGCTCACGTCGATCTTCGGGATCGGCAATTCGTCAGCGAAGAAGATTTGCGAAGCGGCCGGCGTTGCGCCGGAAACAGAGGTCAAGGATCTTGCTGAACCGGAAGTCGCGAAGCTCCGCACGGCGGTCGCGACTTTCACGGTTGAAGGTGATTTGCGTCGTGAGACCTCGATGAACATCAAACGACTGATGGATCTCGGTTGTTACCGCGGTATTCGCCATCGCCGCGGTTTGCCGCTGCGTGGCCAGCGTACACGGACCAATGCGCGGACGCGCAAGGGTCCGCGTAGGCCTATTAAGAGATAGGACCGTCTGTTTTAACTCGCTACCGTCGCAAGTAGTGAACCGAACACTGAACGAGTGATTTTCCAAATGGTAGAAGCAAAGAAAAAGAAGGTGAAAAAGCACGTAGTCGATGCGATTGCGCATATACATGCTTCCTTCAACAACACGATCATCACGATTACGGATCGTCAGGGCAACGCCTTGTCGTGGGCCACGGCCGGTGGCTGTGGTTTCCGCGGTTCGCGCAAGTCGACGCCGTTCGCGGCTCAGATCGCCTCGGAGAAGGCGGGTCGTACCGCGCTCGACTTCGGCGTCAAGAACCTGGACGTACGCGTTCGTGGGCCGGGCCCCGGTCGGGAGTCTGCTGTTCGAGCCCTGAACGCCCTGGGTTTTCGTATTCAAAATATCGAGGACGTAACACCGATTCCTCACAATGGTTGTCGCCCGCCTAAAAAGCGGCGCGTATAGAGACTGAATAATGGCAAGATATTTAGGACCAAAGTGCAAACTGTCCCGCCGCGAAGGCACGGATCTGTTTCTCAAGAGTGGCGTACGGCCGCTCGAGTCGAAATGCCGGCTTGAAATTCCGCCAGGTGGCGCGCCGCAGCGTCGGCCGCGTCTGTCGGACTACGGCTTGCAGCTTCGTGAGAAGCAGAAACTTCGCCGCATGTACGGTGTGCTCGAACGTCAGTTCCGCAATTACTACAAACGTGCTGCGCAGCTCAAGGGATCGACCGGTGAGAACCTGTTGCGTCTGCTTGAGGGGCGTCTGGATAACGTCGTTTACCGAATGGGATTCGCCTCGACTCGTGCTGAAGCTCGTCAGCTTGTCAGCCACAAGAGCATCGAGGTGAATGGCCGGGTGGTAAACATTCCGTCGGCGCAGGTAGATGCGGGCGACGCAATCAGCATTCGAGAGAAGGCGAGGAAACAACTTCGCATTCAAAGCGCAATCGAAATTGCCGGCCAGGTCGGTTTGCCCGAGTGGGTAGAGGTCGACGCAACGAAAATGGCGGGGGTATTGAAGTCGTTGCCGGACAGGGTAGACATCCTGCCGGACATCAATGAAAACCTCGTCGTCGAGCTGTACTCCAAGTAAGTCAGGAGGGATTATTCCCATGCAGGAATCTGTACATGAGTTTCTGAAACCGCGCGTTGTCAAGGTAGCGCCGGTCAACGACCTTCAGGCGAAGGTCACAATTGAGCCGTTTGAGCGTGGCTTCGGCCACACACTCGGAAACGCGCTGCGCCGCATTCTGCTGTCATCCATGCCGGGTGCTGCGATCGCCGAAGCCGAGATCGATGGCGTGCTCCACGAATACACCAGCATCGAAGGCGTGCAGGAAGACGTCGTCGATATTCTACTGAACCTGAAGCAAGTCGCTGTGCGCATGAACGCGCGTGACACGGCAGAACTCAGGATCTCGAAGAAAGGCCCGGGCCCGGTAACTGCCGGCGATATTCAGCTCGACCATGATGTCGAAGTCATGAATCCGGACCTGGTCATCGCGAACCTGACGAGCGTCGGTGAGCTGAACATGGTGCTCAAGGTCGAGCGGGGTCGTGGTTACCGTCCTGCTACGCAGCGTCCGACCTTCGAGGAGCAGGCCGGCCCGATCGGCCGCCTGCAGCTCGATGCGTCGTTCAGCCCGGTCCATCGCGTGACCTACAATGTCGAAGCGGCGCGCGTTGAACAGCGTACTGACCTCGACAAGCTGTTGATCGACATCGAGACTAACGGCACGATCGATCCGGAAGAGGCGATTCGTCGCGCGGGTAGCATCCTCAAGGATCAACTGTCTGTCTTCGTCGATCTGCAGGGCCAGGAAGAGGGCGCCGGTGCGCAGGCACAGGATCAGGTCGATCCTATTCTGCTGCGCCCTGTCGACGAACTCGAACTTACGGTTCGCTCCGCGAACTGCCTCAAGGCCGAGAACATCATGTACATCGGTGATCTGGTCCAGCGTACCGAGGTCGAGCTTCTGAGAACGCCCAACCTCGGCAAGAAATCACTCACCGAAATCAAGGAAGTCCTCGAAGGACATGGCCTCGGTCTTGGTATGCGTCTCGAGAACTGGCCGCCGGCTAGCCTGCGCCCGGAACACGAGCTCGACATCTGATATTGGTAGGACAGACAAATGCGCCATAGAAAATCCGGCCGTCGACTGGGTCGCAACAGCTCACATCGCAAGGCCATGTTCCGCAACATGGCGGCATCGATGCTGAAACACGAGACGATTCGAACGACAGTGCCCAAAGCCAAAGAGTTGCGTCGCGTCGTTGAACCGCTGATCACGCTCGCGAGGGAAGACAGCGTGGCGAATCGCCGCCTGGCCTTCGATCGTCTGCGTGACAAGGAAGCTGTCGGCAAGCTGTTCACGGATCTCGGTCCGCGTTTCAAGGAACGTCCGGGCGGCTACCTGCGTATTCTGAAGACAGGACCTCGGCCGGGCGATGCGGCGCCTATGGCTATTGTCATGATGACGGAGCAGGCCGCGGAAGTGGAAGCGATCGTCGAAACATAGTCGCACCTGCAAGCGCGAAAAAAAGCCGGGCATTGCCCGGCTTTTTTTGTCGTCGGCGATACCCGGGGACAGGCAGCCTCGTATCTAGTTCTGACTGCTGCTTTCTGCAGACGACAGTCTTTCGATCAGATGCGCCACGTACTCTGGGGAGCGCGTGTTTTTGGCGAGAACCGAGTAGACCGACGGCACCACGACCAGGGTCAGCAACACGGAAAAGGAGACGCCAAAGAACACGACCGCACCTATCGACTGCCTGGATAATGCGCCGGCGCCAGTTGCGAGGAGCAGTGGGATCGAGCCGAACGCAGTGCAAATGCTCGTCATGAGCACCGGTCGCAACCGGGTTCTTGCCGATCGAATGATCGCCTCGTGAAATTCGATTCCGCGATCCCTGAGCTGGTTCGCGAACTCTACAATCAAGATACCGTTTTTCGCAGCGAGTCCGATCAACATGATAACGCCGATCTGGCTGTAGATATTAACGGATGAACCGAATACGGCGAGGCCGAGCAATGCACCTGTGATAGCGAGCGGCACCGTTGTCATGATGATCAGCGGATGTCTGAAGCTTTCGAAAAGTGCGGCCAAAACGAGGTACGCGATTACCAGCGCCAATGCAAAAGTCATATAGATTGCACTGCCTGTATTCTTGAAGTCGCGTGACTCGCCGTTGTAATTCAGGCGTGTAGCTGCCGGCAACTTGTCGCGCACAATGGCCTCGAGATCATTCAGCGCCTCGCCGAGCGAGTAGCCGGGTGCGAGACTCGCCGAGATCGTTACCGATCGCAGGCGGTCGAACCGCCTCAGGTCGACAGGACCTGCGACCTCCTCGAGATTGACCAGGTTTGACAGGGGAACCAGGAGTCCTGAACGCTCCGAGCGGACGTAAATCGTCTCGAGATCGCTTGGCGTCTGCCGTTGCTCGTCGGCACCCTGGAGGATGACGCGGTATTCCTCGCCGTCATCGATGAATGTAGTAACAACACGCGAGCCCAATATTGTCTCGAGCGTGCGACCGACATTAGCCAAAGACACACCGAGATCGGCGGCGCGATTGCGATCGATCGACACGTCGATCTTGGGCTTGCGCTCTCGATAGTCCGATTGCATATTCGAGAGGCCGGGTAGTTTTTCGGCCTCGATCATCACCAAGTCGCGCCAGCGAGCCAATTCGTCGTAACTAGTGCCTCCCAGCACGATATTTAGCGGCCGGGTGCTCTGTCCGATACTCCAGGCGCCAGGCGCGACGGCGAACGCGGAGACACCAGGCAAATCGCGCAGTTGCCGGTTCCATTCGCCGGCAATCGACGCCGCCGAGCGTTCCCGTTCCGACCACATCGCGAGCGGTGCAAACAGCATGGCCTGGTTAACGTCGCTGCCGGCACCCCAACTGCCTGAGCGACCGAGTACGCGAAGTACGTCGCCCTTTTCCACGTCGATCATCGCGATCGCTTCGGCCTGTTTGAGGTAGCCAAGCGTGTAATCGAGGCTTGCCCCGTCCGGCGCGGTCAGGCGCATCATCACGAAGCCGCGGTCTTCGCGGGGCATGTATTCGATCGGCAGTATCTTGAGGAGACTCAGGCTCGACATAAATATCAGCAATGCCCCGAGAATGACGACAAAGGGACGCCGGATTGCGCGTTCCAGTATCCTCACGTAGAACTGCGACAGCTGTCGGAACAGGCGATCGACGAGTTTTGTGAAGCGGCTTCGATGCAGCCGGTTGTCGGCATACAATTTCGAGGCCAGCATCGGCACGAGAGTCAAGGCGATCAGGCTCGAGAAGACCACGGCCGCGGCGAGAGAAATGCCGAATTCGCCGAAAATGAGGCCGATGTTGCCGGGCATGAACGACACCGGAAGTATCACCGCAATCAGAACGAGCGTTGTCGCGATTACGGCAAAGGCGATCTGCCGGCTGCCGGCGGTGGCGGCAATCAGCGTCGGCTCACCACGCTCGATACGGCGGACGATATTCTCGAGCACGACGATCGCATCGTCGACGACAAGCCCGATCGCGAGCACGAAGCCGAGTAGCGTGAGCGTATTGATCGAGAAATTCAGGGCGGCCATTACGATGAATGCTGCGATGATCGATATCGGGATCGTGACGGCCGGTACGATCGTCGCGCGCATCGTACCGATAAAGCTGTAAATGACGACCAACACGAGCAGCAACGCGAGTCCGAGTGCCTTGGCGACTTCCTTTATCGACGCCCGGATGAACATGGCGTTGTCCATGTTGATCGACAGGTTGATATCCGCCGGTAGTGACGACTGCAGCTCTTCGATTCGTTGCGCGACGGCACCGTTTACCTTGAGCAGGTTGGCTTGTGCCTGCGGAACGATGCCGAGGCTCATGCCGGTCACGCCATCGGTGCGCGAGAAACTGCGCACGTTCTCGGCGGCCAGTTCAATATCCGCGACTTCGCCGAGGCGAATCAGGTAGTTGTCGCCAGCATCCTTGAGAACCAGCTGGCGGAAATCCTCGACTGTCGTAAAACCCGTATTCGTGCGCAAAGTGAATTCTCGCGTACTCGACTCGAGACGGCCCGACGGCATCTGGACGTTTTCCCGGCGCAACGCGTCTTCGATATCCATGACGGTCAGCTGGCGAGCTGCCAGTCGTTTCGGGTCGACCCAGATGCGCATGGCCGGCCGGCGACGTCCGCTGCCGCGGATCATCGCCACTCCCTCGACGATTGACAGCGCATCGATGAGGTAGCGCTCGGCGAAATCCGACACTTCCATCAGCGAGCGGGTATCGCTCGAGACGTTTATCCACATCGTCGTTGCCGCGGAACTGTCCTGTTTGGAAATCTCCGGCGGGTCGGCCTCGTCCGGAAGATTGCCGAGGATTCGTGAAACCCGATCACGGACGTCGTTTGCCGCATCGTCGACGTCCCGGTCTCGTGAGAACTCGATCGCAATTCGCGACACTTCGTCATAACTGACGGACGACATCTTGGTAATGCCCGCGATTCCTGCGACCTGGTCTTCGATGACCTGCGTTACTCGACGTTCGACAATGTCCGATGCGGCTCCGCGGTAGCGGGTATCGACCGACACAATGGGTCTTTGAATGTCGGGAAATTCCCGAATGGACATGCTGCTGAGTGACATCATGCCCACGATAACGAGAATCAATGAAATGACCGCCGCAAATACAGGGCGCCTGACGGAAATGTCGGAAATCAGCATCGCTGATTTACTCCGGCAACGGCGGCGTGTCGCTCACAGCGGCGCCCGGGTCAAAGATCTCGACAGGCGAACCGTCTCTGACCTTATGCGTGCCTTCCGTGACGACCGCGGTGCCGGGTGACAGGCCATCCTCTATGACCACGAACCCCGGTATGCGCCGGCCCAGCGTTACCGCGCGTTTTTCCGCAATTCCGTTATCGACAACGAATACGAACTGACGTGTGCCCTCCGGGACAATGGATTGTTCCGGCGCGAGCAATACGTCACCGCGATCACGTTGCAAATCGACGGTCAGGAACATGCCCGGCTTGAGCATGCCGTCGGCATTCGGAATCAGCGCCCGTACCTGCACGGCTCGCGAAACGGGATCCAGCCGCGTGTCGATGCTGGTGATCGTGCCCTCGAATATACGATCGGGAAATACGATGCTTTCAGCAAGGACGCCCATCCCTTCGGACACGACCATCAGGAACGTTTCGGGCACCGAGAAGTCGAGTTTTATCTTGTTGATGTCATCGAGCGTGGAAATGACGGTCGAGCTGTCCACAAAACTGCCCGGGCTGACATTGCGCAGCCCGACCCTGCCTGAGAAAGGTGCGTGAATTCGCGTGTTCTGCAAACGCGCGCGTGCTGCCTCAACTTGTGCCTGGTTCACCTTGACCTGGGCGAGAAGTTCATCGAGGTTTGACGCAGAAATGGCCTGCGTGGATTCGAGTGATTTGCTGCGGTCATAGAGGCTCTGGCTTTCGGCGAGCGATGCTTCGGCAAGCACCAGACCTGCCACGATTTCACTGTTCTCGAGCTCGATCAACAAGTCGCCCTGGTCGACCATCTGGCCCTCCTCGAATGCGATACGGGTCACGACGCTCGAAACTCGTGACTGTATCTCGATCGACTCGTTGGCTCGGGCCGTCCCGAGTGCTTCGATTTCGTCTATGAGCGGTTGCAGCTCAACGCGCTGCGTCACGACTTTTGCGGGTCCGCCCCTGCCGTTCGAGGCGGCATTCTGTGGCTCATCGCTGCACGCGGCTAGCAGGCCGAAGCATGCGAGAGTCGCGATGACTGATCTGGAGGGCTGCATCATTGATTCGGGCCGAAATCTTTGTTTTTCGTTTCGAATTGCGGCCCGTCAGTGTACCTCGCATCGGAGCAAAATTCTCACGTGGAACAGAACCTTACAACTCGGCCGTGACATTCCGGGGAGCCCGGAAAAAGTGATACAGGTCGTTTGACATAATGTCTATATGGGGCCTCATGACCATAACAAATACCTGAAAAGCATAAAGAAAACGCCAATTTTCGCAGCTGTGAGTCGGCTCACAGCCAATACGGACCGGGCGCACTACAGTAGGCGTTCTTCTACTGCCGGGGATGGAGCAATCAGCAAGGACAGCGCTTTTGACGACTGCGTGATCCTGTCGAAGGAGGCCTTCGACCCGGACGCTGTGTTCCTTGATGACATCGTCGACGACGAGGTCTTGCCGTATCTGAGCCTTGCTGTGGATGGGCTTACCGACGGTGCCGACGTCAGGAAGGGCAGGCTGGAACTTCGCCCCGAAGATGTCGCCGCAAACGAAGAGATTAGCCCGGATACCACACTTCCCCCCACCAGGCTCGATCCGGAGCAACTTGAAGTGTACGGCTGGGAATCCTCACTCTGGAAGAAAGTCAGGCGCTATATCGGTTTCTAGCCGCCCCAGGCGGCCTGCGGCCGCAGCTATCGCTCGCGCTTCCAGAAGCGCTCCAACAAGCATAAGATGCGCCGATGATTTTCAAAGACAAGACCGTCATTATTACGGGTGGTTCGGACGGCGTCGGTGCCGCCGCCGCACGCAAATTTGCTGCTGCCGGTGCCAATCTGATGCTGGTCGCCCGCGGCAAGAAGAACCTCGAAACCATTGCAGCAGATTTACGCGACAAGACTCGTGTAGAGGTCTACGCAATGGACGTCGCGGATGCGGAAGAGTGCGTCAACCTTTTCAAAAAGACGGAGTTCGAATTCGGTCGCATCGATGTGCTGGTCAACAATGCCGGGTTCAACGAGCGCGGCCTGGTTGAATCAATCTCGGCGGAAGGTATGGGTCGTACGATCGACGTCAACCTCAAGGCGCCGATCATGCTCACGCGAATCGCGCTCCCTTACCTGCGAGAAGCGGGCGGCGGCGCGATTATCAACGTTGCGTCTCTTGCAGGGCGAACGCCGGTGCCTGAGAGTGCGGCCTATTCGGCGAGCAAATTCGGCTTGCGCGCGTTCACGTACGCGCTCGCCGAGGAACTGCGTGATACCAGTATAAAGGTGGCCGTGGTGTCGCCGGGACCCATCGACACGGGTTTCATAATGACGGATATCGACAAGACGTCGGACCTGACGTTCTCGCAGCCGTTGAGCACTGCCGACGAGGTCGCGCAGGTCATCCTCGATCTCTGCGGTAACAATCAACTCGAGCAATCGATACCGAGACTTAGTGGTTACCTCACGATGGTGGGCTACCTGATGCCCTGGTTCTCGCGGATACTGCGACCAGCGCTGGAACGCAAGGGTGCGCGCGTCAAGAAAGCGCTGAAAGCGAAAGCAAAGGCAGCTGAAAAAGACTGACGTGAAAACGGGTCCGGCCGGTCCTACATCAACTCTCCGAATGCATCTCTCGTCAGATTTTCACAACCGTCCGCGAGCACGCGCACATTGTCCTCGACGCGCACACCGCCGAAGGGCCGCAGCTGATCCACGGTACTCCAGTTAACGTGTGTCTCGGCCGGAGTGCCGCGCAGATCCTCGAGCAACATATCGATGATGTACAGACCGGGCTCGATCGTCAGAACCATGTCCTCTTCGAGCACCCGAGTCAGGCGCAGATACGGGTGACCGCTCGGCGGATCGATTGTCGTGCCACTCTCGTTTTCCATGAATCCACCGACATCATGGACCTG
>Ga0255054_10000642_pt1 | contig 20573 bp, 25 predicted proteins | sample JV7_2_23_MG_FD_188634 | JGI IMG/M metagenome (GOLD analysis project Ga0255054, IMG submission 188634) | Seawater microbial communities from Jervis Inlet, British Columbia, Canada - JV7_2_23 | ecosystem: Environmental > Aquatic > Marine > Inlet | place: Canada: British Columbia | collected...
TACACAGATCAAGTTCGTGGTTTCGTGTACGACGTTGAGTTCGGACAGCTACGCGAAGTGACTTAGACCGCGAACGTCTGGATTTGGCCGTTTCCTGCCCTTGAGATTAGCTGGATTCAGCAGTACTGAATGGCCGCTATCAGGAAAAGCAGACGTTCAGAATCGCGATGCCGGAAAAAGCAACGACGAACGGCCGGTTCACGCACGAAAGCAGCCACCAAGCTGATAACATTGCGACGGGCTGCTGCTGACCCCAAAGCAGCCTCTCGCCTCGCCTCCATTCTGAGTTGATTTCTTGATGCTCGATCATGTCGATTTTGGTACTACCAACTATGAAGTGAGCCGCGATTTCTATATCGCGTGCCTCGCGCCGCTGGGTATTGAACTTGTCATGGAGATTACGCGGCACACTGGGCTTGCCGGGGCGGGATTTGGTCGCAATTCAATACCGCAATTTTGGATCGGTGAAGGCTCCGCAGTTAAGGGGCGTCTGCATGTCGCGTTTGATGCGGAGTCACAGAGTGCCGTAGATTCTTTCTATCGCGAAGCGCTGAAGGCCGGAGCGCAGAGCAAAGGTGAACCGGGGATACGCAGCCGATACGCAGCCAACTGGTACGCAGCATTTGTGTACGACCCGGATGGCCACACTATCGAAGCGGTTTATCGTGACCCGGAATAGGGCCGCTTCTGGCCGTAAGCGGACTGTCATTTTCGCGGTTTTTATGACTATCGAATGTCCGCTCCGCCCCCGAAAGCGGACATTAGAATAGAATAGCGAGAATGGTCCGCTAATGACCCAAAGCAGCCGTTGGCAGAAACCTATGACAAATCGTCGTGCGCCGAATTGGAGAGATAATTTTGGATTTTAGGAAGTTCAATGAGGTAGCAGAACTGGTGGGCATCGCCGCGATTGTCGCTTCATTGGTATTTGTTGGACTTCAAATGAAGCAGGCGAGCGACATCGCGAGGAACGAAGTATCCCTTGGCGTTTACGCAACAGGCATAGAAATCAATAATGAGTTGAGCGAACACGCCGATATATGGATTAGAGGAAGTAGAGGCGATGAACTAGACGAGACAGAAGCCTTTATTTTTGGCAATCTGATGCAAAACCTAAACAGTCAGGCGTTTTGGGCTAAAGGCATGCGGGCGCAACTAGGTGAAGATGAGAGACAGTCAATTGAAATATATAACTTCGCCAGAATTCTTCATGAGAACCCCGGCGCTCGAAAAGCTTGGTTCGAATGGCAAAGTGCCTATCAACCGTATCGAGCACTTAGGCAAGTACCTCTTGAGTCTGAATCATTTTCGGACCAAGTTCGTGAAGCATTGAAATCAATGGAAGATAAATAGTCTCGGGAACAGCGTGTCCCAGCGGCCGCTTATGGCCGTTAGCGGACTGTCAAAATGATGATATGGGCGACACTTGAATGTCCGCTATTGGGAAAAGCGGACGTTCGCAATCGCGATCCAGGAAGTGGAACTTTTGCCCTTGAATTCCGGCACCTGAATGGCCGCTATACGCTCAATAGCGGACATTGAGCTAGTATTGATCTAAAGGTCCGCTAGTGACCCAAAGCGGACGTTTCGGATTGCTCAATAAAAACCAAATTTGGTCAACTTCCCAGCAAGACTACGGATCGTGTACTACGCTTTGTAGACAACGTTGACAAAGCCAAACCCGCCTAAAGGTGGGGACGGCGGTCACGGCTCGGCTGTTCCGTATTCTTGAAAGAATAATGCGTCAAACACTTTTGGGGAATATCATGGTCAATTACAAGTCTCGCAATATCGGTAAGCTGGCGGCGTTCGTCGCCGTGGCGACCTGCTCGCTACCTTCGCTCAGTTATGCAATAACATCGAGCATTCCAAAAGGCGACGTTGTAATCGATCTCGAGCTTGTCTGCGACGGGCTCACCTCACCTGTTTATGCGACACATGCTGGAGACAATTCTGACAGGCTGTTCGTCGTCGATCAGGCAGGCGTAATCCGAATTCTTGACGTAGCGTCTGGTGTCTGTCTGGTCGAGCCATTCCTCGATTTGACCGCGTCGATCGTCGAAGTTAATCCTTTCTTTGATGAGCGGGGTCTGTTGGGGCTCGCTTTCCATCCGAAGTTCAAGAATAACGGTCGCTTCTTCGTTCGTTATAGTGCACCCCGTGCCGGAGATCCGAGCGAGCCATGCTTTGGCACATCTCGAGGATGCCATGAAGCTATCCTCGCGGAATTTCGCGTCGCGGTGAAACACGGGAACTTCGCCGATCCAGCAAGCGAGAGAATCCTGTTTCGCATCGATGAACCGCAGTTTAACCATAACTCCGGTAACGTCGCGTTCGGACCAGATGGTCTGCTGTATTTCACGCTCGGTGACGGCGGTGGAGCGCATGATGGTCTTGCCGACTTCCCTCCGTCCCACGGACCGATAGGCAACGGCCAGAACATTGAGACGGCCCTCGGTTCGATACTCCGAATCGATGTCGACGGCGAGCCAGATCCGGGCCTCGAATATGCAATTCCAGCAGGGAATCCATTCGCCGGACCAACTCCCGGCGTCGATGAAATCTACGCTTACGGCATGCGGAATCCTTACAGGTTTTCGTTCGACGATGGGCGCGGTGGGAACGGCAGGCTGTTTCTTGCCGACGTGGGACAGAGCCTCTTCGAGGAGATCAATATCATCCAGAAGGGCGGAAATTATGGTTGGGTAATCGTCGAGGGTTTCCATTGCTTTGATCCCTTCAATCCATCAAATCCACCAGGTTCTTGCGGGGGCACTGGGCCCAATGGCGAACCGCTGCTCAATCCGATTGCTGAGTACAATCACGGCGACGGTATCGCTGTCATTGGTGGGTTTGTCTATCGGGGCAATAACTCCTCACAACTCTTTGGAAAATACGTCTTCGGCGATTTCACCCAAAGCTTTTTCGCTGGCAATGGCCGCTTGTTCTGGCTCGATGCTGATGGTGTTACGAGCGACATCTTCGAGTTCCGGTTGACCGAGTTCGACCTTCCGCTCAGCCTATTCCTGTTTGGCTTCGGTGAAGATGAGGACGGGGAGATCTATGTGTTGACCTCAAGCAATCTCGGCCCAGTCGGCATCGGAGGTCAAGTATGGCGGCTTGTGGTACTAGGGGAATGATGACGACTGAAAGTTAGTCACCTATATGTCTCGGAAACCCCGCTTCGGTATGGCATTTCGTTTCCATGAACAACGTCCGCTTTCCGCCCAAAACCGGACACTAGGCTAGAATTGGTCCAGAGGGCCGCTTTTGACCCAAAGCGGACAGTGCTTGTTGTGTGCCCTAGACCGTATCCACAGGGCCTGCTGCTATTTTCTCGACGATCACTTTCTCAATTGCATCGAGTGGCAGCAGCGGAACGCAATATGACCCGTAGGACTTCCTGAACAGGAAGTTCGGGATCGCAACCACCTCGCAACCACCGTATCTAGCTCGCCACTGAAAGAAAAACGATATGCCGATATACAGCAAGAGGGCGATCATGAATGGGTGATTCAACGCCGGCATATTGAGCCAGTGACCTACCTGAAGGCTCGGATCGAACGCGGGTCCTATCAACAGGAACATTACGGGTACCACAAAAATCAAGGTTCCCCACCATGCGCTCTTGCCGCTTAGTTTGTCACCGATCAGCATGTGTACCAACGTATAGACACCGGTGATGCCAAGAAACGAAAGAGCCATCATCAAATACGACGCTGCGCTGTGTGTATGAGTGACTGGATAAAAGTCCGTGGCTACAAATGCGACGATCAAAATCCCTAGAACGAATCTTGTCCATCTGCCGACTGATCCGACGTTTACGCCCACTTCACCGTAGCTCGCCATATCACATGCTCCTTCGCTCAAATTACATTGATCGAAAACCCTCAATCCTGAACATTTGCAATCGATATTTCGGCCAATATCCTTACGTGTACGCAATCCTAAAGCCTGTAGTTACTACAGAGTCAAGCTCATTATGGATGCCTCTTCTTCTGGGTCGGTAGGAGGGCTAGTAATTCGCAAAAAACCACAGGGAAACTTCCGCTAATGGCCGTTAGCGGACTGTGATTTTGGTGGGTTTCTGAGTGATCGAGGGTCCGCTCCACGCCCGAAAGCGGACGTTACGGTAGAATCGTCTGAAAGGACCGCTTATGACCCTAAGCGGACGCCCAAGAAAATGCCGATCCGAGCAAGATTACGTTGAACGATCGGCAGATTGCCAGAATTTCAACTACGCTTTAAGAATTACAACGACAAAGCCAAACCCGTCGAGAGACGGGGACGGAAAGCTACGGGCGCTCGCATCCTCCGCGACGTTCTATCGCCACGAAGGACGCAAGATCGCCCGGCTGCCGAAGAATAAATGCTGCCTGCTGGGAGAAAATCATGAAATCAAACTGTTTGCGGTTATCCGCCGCGTTGCTTCTTTGCGCCTGGTCGCACCTGACAATTGCTCAGGGGGCGACACAGGACTCGGTTCGTTTTGCAACTTTCAACGCCTCGTTGAATCGATTCAGCGCCGGCGATCTGGCCACCGAGCTTGCCGCGCCGGGCAGCGCACAGCCGGACACGGTAGCGGAGATCATTCAGCGCGTCCGACCCGAAGTGCTGTTGATTAATGAGTTCGACTTCGACGCAGGCGGCGTGGCCGCAGCGGGCTTCCAGGACAACTATCTGTCGGTGGCCCACGGCGATGCCGATCCGATCGTCTACCCATACCGCTTCGTGGCCCCCTCCAACACCGGCATTTTCTCCGGGTTCGACCTCGACAACAGCGGTGCAGCCGGGGACTTCGTGCCCAACGATTCGTTCGGTTTCGGATTCTTCCCGGGTCAGTTCGGGATGGTCGTGTATTCCATGTACCCCATCGACTCCGACAACATTCGCACCTTCCAGCTGTTCCTGTGGAGGGACATGCCCGGCGCTCTCCTGCCGATAGACCCTTCCGCTGGGCAGTCGTGGTACTCGGACGAGGAACTGGATGTGTTCCGGCTGTCCTCGAAGAGCCATTGGGACGTCCCGATAATCATCCCGAGTGCGCGAGGCCACCGGACAGTCCACTTTCTGGTCTCTCATCCCACTCCGCCGGTCTTTGACGGACCCGAGGATCGCAACGGCACCCGCAATCACGATGAGATACGGTTCTGGGCCGACTACATCATCTCGTCTCGTAACGGCTACATCTACGACGACGATGGAAATTCTGGCGGGCTGCCCCCTGGGGCGATGTTTGTCATTGCTGGCGATCAGAACTCTGATCCGTTGGACGGTGACAGCATTCCGGGATCGGCCCAACTACTCCTCGACCACCCGCTGGTCAATACCAAAGTGGCACCGGGCAGTCCGGGTGCAGTTGAACAAAGCGCGTTACAAGCAAACGCAAACACGTTGCATCTCAGTGACCCAGCCTTCGACACCGCGGACTTCTTTGACGGTTTCCCGCCCGCGCCGTTCGGCGGTGCTCCCGGCAACCTCCGGGCGGACTATGTGCTCCCGAGAAAGAACATGCGGATTACAGACGCGGCAGTCTTCTGGCCCACCAGTGACGATCCGCTGTTCCCCCTCGTCGGAACCTTCCCGTTCCCGAGCTCGGACCATCGCCTCGTGTGGATAGAGGTCAAAATTCCCGGACGATGACAATGACTAAGACTAGGTTAAGCTCAATTTGAGGCAATTTGAAACCCCGCTTTGGCGGGGTTTCTCGAACGTCCGTATATGGACTCCTCCTCATTGCAAGCACACTGTTGATGTCAGACATGGCACGACTGCGTACGTATATCCGCTTGTGGCCGAAAGCTGCCGGCCGATTTCGCAGCAATATCTCCATCTGAATGTCCGCTTTCGGGAAAAGCGGCCATTCAGATTTCCTTGGATGATATTCTTCTACGATCGGCCGAAGTGATATTGATCCATAGATTTCGAGGTCTAAACCCATGAATGAGATACCAGTAAAGCAGCACCACAAGATGAAGGAGCGTCATCCGCAGCTGCTGGTCGCAGTGGACGCGCTCGGGGTGGCGGTAGCCAATGCAGGACCCTTGAGTGAGAAGATAAGACAGCTAGTGCAGCTGGCGGCCGCGGCCGCAATACGCTCTGAGGGTGCGGTGCACAGCCACGCACGCCGCGCCGTCGAAGCTGGGGCAAGTGCTGAGGAAATTCGCCATGCAATATTGCTATTGACCAGTACCATCGGGTTCCCAACAGTCATGGCCGCCATGACTTGGGCTGATGACGTTCTCGAGGTTAGTTAGCCACTAAGGCAAGACAAGAGTCAGCCGACAAAATCGATTTTTTCGTCCACTAGCGTATCTTCTTATGCGGAGGAACATCATGTCCCTGATTTTTGGCAGCGAGCGCTCGCTTTTTGACCGCTACATCGTTACAGCCGAACTCAGTGTTGACGACTTTGAGATATCCAAAGAGAGAGATGCCCCCGGAACCAAAAAGTTGATTGGTACAGGCAGGGTCACTGTGATCTACAAGCCCACGGGAATTTCGCGTCATTATCGTGACGGGGTGTTTCCGCCGCCGCACGTCGAATTTGAACGCGAACTCAAGAAGGACAAATTCAAGACGTGATAGCGCAGCTTGCTATGTCCGCTTTTGGCCGTAAGCGGACCCTAATTTCCGCCTAGTTTTGCCGAATTTAACGTCCGCTAACGGCCATGAGCGGACATTCGTGAATACTTGACGCTCAATTCAAGTTGGCACCTTGCCATATCGTCCAAGCTCCAATTAGGAGAAATCCCGCACCTGCCACGTACGAAAGGTGTTTAGGGCTAACATACTGAGAGATGACGCCGCCAGCGACCACTCCGATTGCAGACGCGACGATCAGGGCCGCTGAGGCTCCAACAAACACCGCAATCAGATTACCAGGCGACTTGGATGCAAAGAGCAGCGTCGCGAGCTGCGTCTTGTCGCCAAGTTCAGCGAGAAATACGATCCCGAAGACCGTTGTCAATACCTTCAAGTCCATCTTTTCAAAATCCCTAGTAAGTTTCTGATAATCGGCTTTTGCCAATACCGGTCATTCAATCATCGCAGAAGTCGCCAATATGACGGGCAGCTAACGACCAGAAGCGGTCATTCAACAACGCTTATATTCAATGCTGTGACAGGCAGGAATCGGCCAGAAGCGGCCGTTGCACTCTTGTCCGCCTGGACTCTGTAGTTAGGGTGGTATTTGAATTGGAGTGCAGACCGACTCTACTTTGATTGTATAACGAGGCCGAGCTGTTGACTTAGACTCAATAGATCTGGAATGAGCCACTGTTCTACAATTTTTCCGTCAACAACTCGATATATCGACATCTCATCTATGTGAATCTGTTTCCCGGTGGGTGGGTTACCGAGGAAACTGCCGTCATTCGTTCCGGTGGACGTAAAATGAGTCGCAACTAGATCTCCTTCAGCAACGATCAGCTTGATTTGTTCTGCCCAATCTGGAAAAGCCTTGCGATGGCTACCTGTGCGATCTCGATATTGGTCAAGACCTCTTGTTTCGGAACCAATAGGAAGGAAATGCTGAACGAAGTCTGGTGAGAACAACTCGTCTAGTATCTCGAGATTGCCCTTGTTCCAGACTTCTTCGTTCATCCGGTGAACGAGTTCCTTGTTGCGTGCCTGCAGTGTGGTCTCTTGGGTCGATACGCACCCTGAGAAGATGAGTAACACTGCGAACAAGAATCCCAAACATGTTTGAATTCTTCTTGGCATTTCTTCCTCTAGGGAACAATGGAGAAAATAAGCCAACAATTCTATGTTTGCTTAGGGTCACTAACTGCGTCCTGCTCTAGGACCAAAATGCGTCCCATCGGTATTGATCGTCACAGTAGGTCCATTCCTCCACGGCCAGGCCTTCACGCCAGCGTATGACCTCGCACACCGTGACCTCCTCAGTTTTGTCACCGCGAGTAGCAACAAATCGGAAGAGCGCTACCGAACGCTCGTCATTCCCGAAGTAGTCCTGGTTTTCTACGAATTTGGCAGTTCCACCGCTCAGCTCGTCCATTTTGGCGAAAAACCCCCCGAAAACCGCCTCGCGGCCATGGAAGTCACCAGAGATCAGGCTCTTGCCAGGGCTGTGCCAGTCTGTGTCATCGGCGATCATTTCGGTTAACGCGTCCATATCGCCTCTTGAAAAAGCCTCGTGGGCCTTGCGATGCAACGCTGCGTTTGGATGTTCGCTCATGATTCGCCCTCCTAAGATAGGTTTGCTTTGTCAAAATAAACTACTCCAACAAAACCGTAGCCCAGATTGGACAGTTCTCTATAGGTAAAAACCGCTAATTCGGACAGTAACCAGCCTATCGCGTCGCTGCGTCGTCAACAGGGGGAAAGATGTCCGCTTTGGGTTGCGGATTCAATCGGTGGTTGCAACACCTAGACTCTAACATTAGAGCAGGAGGTGTTGCCGATGAGTTGTCCGACCAGGAGATTTATCACCGAGCCTGAGCGTCAACAGATCTTTGATCGTTGGTTCAAAGGTGAGTCTCAGTATTCCATTGCGCGTTCACTCGGGCGCGGTCATACATCGATTCAGGGCGTTCTTTCGCGAACCGGCGGCATAAGGCCGTCGCGACCATTATCCGATGTAAAGATAAATATGGTGTTCTCTTCTAATCCCAGCTTGTCGATCGTATCCAGGAGTTCACCCACATAGGCATCCGTCTGTGCCAACACATCAGCAAAACTTCCGTTTCCCGTCTTACCGTAGTAGTCAGGATGAGGGTCGACCGGTTCATGGGTCTGCGTATAGGGGAGATAGGCAAAAAACGGCTTTCCGCCACCGGCCTTGCGTTTGATGAAATCAATGGCCTGGTCGGTGATTTCGCGATCGATCGTCCTGCGCTTCTCGCGACCGTACACTTCCAGTTCCCTGGGCTTTTCACCTCGCTTCGCTGACATGACGTGGGTGAAGACGGCGCTTGGGTGGCTATCTGGGGTGAAGCTATTGCTATCCGGCCAGAACGCTCGGTCCGATGATCTGGGGATTCCGATCCATTCATCGAACCCCTGGTCCGTGGGAAAACGACCCTCTGTGTCTCCCAAATGCCATTTTCCGAAGATGCCTCTCGCGTAACCGGAATCTGACAGCATCTCGGCCAGGGTAATCTCCCACTTGGTAATCCCGTACCACACACCTCGAGGCGGCCCGTCTTGCCGTTGTCGAGTACGAATCCCGTAACGACCCGTCATCAGCGCCGAGCGCGACGGCGTGCACTCTGCTTCGACATTGAAATTTGTTAGCTGGAGTCCTTCTTCGGCGATACTGTCAATTCTGGGCGTTGGCGCCCCCCGCAAGACGCCGCCACCATAAACGCCAATCTCGCCGTAACCAAAATTGTCCATCAGAACCAGGACAATATTGGGTCTGTCATTGCCTGCGGGAGCAGCCACAGCCAGTGGCATGGACGGGATAAGGACTAACAGTAATACCGGGATTCTCATGATTCGAAGGTATCCAAACATTGTGGTCTCCTCTGGCGCCGCCTTCGGACGTATGGCGGTCGATTTCACCTCTCAAACACGCACAGTGAGCTCGAGCCCACCCTGGAACGGGACTGTCATTGTGCGAAATCGATTTCGCGGGTCATGCACGAATTCAAAGTAGTCGTGATACTCGGCGGCCGACTCCGTGGTGTTATCGCACAACACGATGGCGCCGGGCCGCAGGCTTGAAGAGACGAGTTCCAGCGCCGGCAACGCCACGTCCCAGATGTCGACCAGCATGAAATCCACCGGGCCGCCGACATCCTGGAGTGTCTGCCGAATATCGCCTTCGCGTAGGTCGATAAATTCACTCAGACCCGCTTCCTCAAAATTCTCACGGGCAATCTTCACCTTTTCCGGTTCGTGCTCGGTGCCTATCACCACGCTGTTTTCGACCTGGTTGTCGCGTACGGCGGCCGCCAGATACAAAGTCGATATCCCGAACGACGTACCGGCTTCGACGATACGCGTCGCTCGCAGGGAACGGCAGAGCTGATAGCAAAACTCAGCTTTGTCCCGGTCAAGCGCAACCATCTTGTCCGACAGGAAGCGATGCATATCATCATCGCAATAGTTCTCGGAGTCGAGCGATCCCTCTTGCTCTCGACGCGCGTAGTATGCGTCGGTCTCGTCGACCTGCGCGTCGCTCTGCGCATGCAAGCGATCGAGCAGAGCCTCCAGTTTCGGGTCATTCAGTAGGGACGCCATGTTGCGCTGCTCCTCTCAACGGTGAATACGCGTTTCGAATGACCTTGATCGCGAATATCCCCAGTGGGACATACACGACGCACCAGCTCATCGCGAGTATGGCCTCGCCTGTGAACCAATCCAGTGATCCATCGGCTGACAACAACCCCCTCGCCGCCTGAAACGGGCGTACATACCAGGTGATGAGCACGAAAGGCATGATCAGCCCGTTGGCTACCAATAGTGCCGGAGCCAGGAGCGTGGCTCGGGTTCTTTTCACGCTGATTTCGTCCTTAGGTGTCTCGTGCAGCTTTGCCAGATAGGAGACCTCTTCCTCACTCACGATTGTGCGTCGCGACACCGCAATCGTCACGACGAGGCTTACGACGCCACCAATAAGAACCGGATTGAGATAGGACGGCAAATCAATCATGCCGATGTAGTCAAAGAACTTCGGTACAACGTTGAACACTAATCCGGACAGCATGCCCCAGAATGCAGCAGCCTCTGTGATGCGCTTGCTCCAGACACTCATCAGCCCGACCGGACCCCAGGAGGAGGCGAACACCGTCGCAATGAACGTCGTCAACCAGAAGATGTTGGGTGGGAAAACCAGTGCTGCGACAAGCGCAATGGTGCCAATAATGAGCATCATCAGGCGGCTAAAGCGAAGCGTCTTCTTCTCGTCCTGACTCTTGTGGATCCCGATATCATTACTTGCACTAAAACCGACAAGTGAGAGAAACGTCGACGCCGACGATAATACGGCCGCCATGATGCCTGCCAGCATCAAGGCACCGAGCAATTCCGGCAGCATGTTCAATGAGGCCCAGATCGTGGCGCTTTCGTAGGGCACGATATCGACCTTGCCAAGATTGATGACACCGCCCATGCCGTACACCATCACCTGCAGCAAAGCCACAACCAGGCACGCAATGATCGACGCACGAAGCACGACATGCTCGTTCTTCGCCATCAAGTGCCGGCTCGACTGCCAGGGACTGACGGCATAGACAATCATCCAGCTAACGTCGATGACCATTGCCCAGATCAGGTAGTCCATCGCTGTTGGCCAATCGGTACCGGCACCAATGATGCCGTGCCAGGACATCAGATCCGTCTTCTCCTCAATGGTGGCAAGACGCTCAATGACAGTCATCCAGCCGCCAAAGTCACCGACCAGATATACGGCCGCGCCGAGGCTGGCGAATGTGAACAGGAGGAACATCAGGGTGTCGGTCAGAATGACGCCACGAGAACCCGAGTACATCGTGAACGTCGTGTAGCTCAGCCACGCAATGATAAGCCCCTGCACATAGCTGAGGTCCGTGAGCTTCCACAACAAAATGGCGGCGCCCTGTGTTACCGCCAGAAGATAGCCGCCCAACGCGAGGATGATCGTAATCCCTGCCGTCGCCTGGACGCGCTTGCTATTGAAGCGTTTGCCGAAAAAGTCGGCGACTGTTGTCGCGCGGCTTCTTCGCAGGTATCGTCCGAAAAAAATTGCACCGATTACGTAACCGACGCACGCGGTTTGTGGAAAGAGGACGTATGGCCCCGCCTGACCGGCATAAGCGAAGCCGGCTTCACCGAGGAACATTGTTGAACTCATCAGGCTCGCGACGAGCGTGCCAACGATGATCAGCGTGGGCGCCCGACGGCCGGCGACATAATAGTCGTCCAGTCTTTTTACGCCGCGCCCGGCATAGTTTCCGATTGCAATATAAACAACGATGCTGATGGCGATCGTTGTCGTGTAGATATCCATCAGTCCGGCGATCGCACCAGCCAGGCCGGCGTTTCGTAGATCTCTACCGTCACCTCATCGCCTGCGCTGATGGTTCCGGCCACCTCCACCACGCCCACGACACCGCGGGTGAGTTTGGCCGCCTTGGAAAACGCGGTTGATGACAGCGGCCCGCCCGATCGGGATTTGTATTTTGATGCCACCTTCTTACCCATGTCCTGGCAAGGAGGATTGTATTCCTCGACGATCAATTCGGCTCCCGACGGAAACTTCAGCAAGGTGCCTTTCGGCAAGCGGGATAACTCCTTCAATCCGGACAGACACAGGTTCGCACCCAGGCAGGTTGCCGTGAGAGGTTCAACCAGGTCCATTGAGTCCTGAATGTCAGCCAGTTCTTCGACCGAAACAGCCGACCATTGGCGTTCGTTACGTCGAATAGTGCCCTCTGCTTGTTTGTCGCCCGGCCAGGTCGGCCGATCGTGCGACTGGTGGCGGTCACCGACGACGCCATCCAGCTCAATCTGAATGGTTGGATGCTCTTCTTTGCTCAGATCCTCGTTTGATCCGGCGTGTACCGATGCGACCCGAGCTACGATCTTTTTCACTAAAATCACCAAAAACAAGCCACTTTGATGCCCTAATCTGCATTGCAACCGCCGCCAATGTCAATCTGGTATAGGAACTCCGGAGTCTCTGCGATAGGATATGGAAACGAACGTCAGACCCGGGGGGGCCACTGATGCGTGCGACAAAGTTCGTGGAAAGCTATTTTGATGCCTGGAACCACTGTGACCCGAGGGCGGTGGCGAACCACCTCACTGCTGACGGCATCTACTGCGACATCCCGGAAAATGTGCAGCGAACGCACGACGAGTTGATTGTCAGCCTCAATGATATTTTCTCCGACTACCGATATCGCTATGAGCTGATCGGGGATATCCTGACGAGCAAAGATAGCATTGCGTTTCAATATCGGATGTGTCCGCTCGGAATGACTGGAAAAAATGGCTCTTCGGGCTCATTTGCCGGTGCGGAGTTTGTAAACATGCATGGCAATGAAGCGATAACCATCACCGACTACTACGATATTCCGGGTGTTGACCAGCCTTCACGCCTCGCTCGCCTGAGGTCTGGCGAGACGAATGGAGCGAAGTACGCGAAGTCCGGGTTGAGTCGCGAACAATTAGGCGCGTACAAAGACCGACTTGAACAGCTCATGCGAGCGCAGCAAGCCTACCTCCGATCTGACCTGACATTACCGATACTGGCGAAAGAAATTGATTGTTCAGTCAACCACCTGTCACAGGTGATAAATTCCGGATTTGGTATGAGCTTCTTTGACTACCTGAATCAATACCGGATCGAACATGCCAAGGCCTTGCTATCCGAGCTTAACGGTCAGAATGGCGCCGTATTGAACGTCGCGTTCACGGTCGGATTCAATTCCAATTCGGCGTTCTACGCGGCTTTCAAGAAGTGCGCCGGGCAAACCCCTGCCCAATACCGTAGATCACAGTCGAAACGGGCATACTAGGACCAGGCCTGGGCCGCCATTCTCCGTTACACATGACTTTACGATGTGAGTCCAGCCTATAGGGCGGGATGCATCGCCCGTGCGCATTCGTCAAAACCACCTGAAACAGATCGACGCGCGATGCAACCACAAACACACACAGGCTCTTACTACGCAGCTACCGTCAATGACGTTACGGACTTCACGCCGTTACTGGGAGCGCAGCGTGCGGATGTCTGTGTAGTCGGGGCAGGCTTCACTGGTATCTCGACGGCCCTGCACCTCGCAGAGCGCGGCTACGACGTACATGTCGTTGAGGCAAACAAAGTCGGCTGGGGTGCGTCCGGTCGCAATGGCGGTCAGATGATCAGCGGTATCTCTGGTGAGAAGCACATTGCGAAGCATCTTGGCAAGGATATTGAGGAAGTCTTCGGGGAATTGCGCTGGGCCGGACACGACATTATTCGCCAGCGAGTGGAGCACTACGGTATCCAGTGTGACCTGAAGTTTGGCTATCTTGACGTCGCGATCAAAGAAAGACACCTGCGGGACCAGGAGGCCGACTTTGAGCGGCTCCAGAAAGCCAATTTTCCTCATGAATTTCGGCTGTTGTCCAGCGATGAGACGCGCGAGACCATCGGCACCGCCGCCTATATCGGCGCGCTCCTGAACATGGGTAACGGCCATCTCCATCCGCTGAATTTGTGTATCGGCGAGGCGCGAGCCGCAGTATCTCTCGGCGCCACGATTTATGAGCAGTCACCCGTTATCAATATTGAGAAAGGCGACAAACCAAGAGTCGTAACTCAACAGGGATCTGTGACGGCTGATGCCGTCGTCATCGCAGGCAACGCCTATCACGCACTAGAGCGCAAACTCCGCGGCATCATGTTTCCCGTTAACAGCTTCATCATCGCAACGGAGCCACTCTCCGAGGACGTGGTTAACAAGATCAATCCGCAAGACCTTGCAATATGTGACCCGAATTTCGTCCTCGAGTACTACCGCCTCAGCGCCGACAAACGCCTGCTGTTCGGCGGACGCTTCAACTATTTTGGCGACGACCCGCAAGTTATAGAGACGAGTCACCGACGGAAGATGTCGAGACTCTACCCACAACTTGCAAACGTCAAGATCGACTACGCCTGGGGCGGCAAAATCGGTGTGCCAATTAACAGGGCGCCGATCCTCGGTAGAATCTCTCCCGACATATTCTATTGCCAGGGCTACTCAGGTCACGGCGTCAACGTCACGCACCTGGCTGGTCGAATCATGGCGGATGCGATCGCCGGCACGATCGAGCAATTCGATATGTTCGCGAACGTAAAACCGTTCATCGTTCCAGGGGCACATTGGCTCAACAAGCCGATGGTGTCGCTCGGCATGATGTACTACCAAATCAAGGATCGACTCTAGAAGTGTCGGGATGGCTAAATCGCTGGCTGCAGGGCTCGCTTCCTGGTCCACGCCGCTATACGCACGGCCCAGGCTGCAAATCCGAGCCAATAATAGACGTAGTCGATAATTTGAATGTCGTCATAGTAAAAGAGTTCGAACCAGTAGGTACTCCAGACAACAGCCCACAGAAAGTAGATGCCGCCCTTGTGCAGGATCTTCCACTGCAGTGCACTGAGTTTGCTGCGTCCGAATCTGAACGACGTCAATGTCATGGCGATGAGTATCAGGTAACCGGGCAATTGCTCCGACAAATCGAAGTAACTGTAGGCTTCCTCGACGTAGTAGCCCCAATAGCCAATGACCATCCACACTATGAAGAGTAATTGCCACGCCATTCCCGCAGCGAAACACAGGCCAATGATGCGGCGATTTCGAAGCAGCCAGCGACTCAACGAGCCCGGGAAGACAACAACCAGCGACGAGGCGGCAAATGCGATAAACAACCAAGGCACGGCAAGGCGAACCGAGAATTGAATCATCGACGACACGCCCAAAGGACTCGACAAGTCGACTCTGGTCATTGCGATCACCGCTGCAATACACATCGGGATAACAATGAGCGCGAACAGGCTCCAGCTGTTAAGAAGTTTGCTCCTCAGAATGGGCATTTATTTCCGTGTACGTGACGCTTCAGTATGATTGACAAATGATATCGCGATTATCAGCAATAGACGAATCAACGTTGCACAAGATTCAGCAGGCCGTCAAGTGGACGGTCTATACGCTGCTGATCATCAACTTCGTGTTCTACATCTTTGAAGACTGGAACAGGGCCGTCCATACGCTGCATGCGGGATCGACGTTTCTCGACTGGACCAGTGAGTTCGCCACGAGCATTGATGAGTCCGCCTGGTTCATTCTGCTATTCATGTTCGAACTGGAAACCTACGTTCTCGAGGACGAGAACCTGAAAGGCTGGGTCGGGCGCACCCTGCATGGCGTGCGTCTGATCTGCTACGTAATGCTCGCCCATACCGTGTACGCCTTCACTATTGTCGTCATCAACTTGCAGCCGACTATTCCCGTCGAGGATGTTTCGAACCTGTGCGACATGAGCAGCGCCAACGTCTCTTACGTGTACAACCTCGAGTACACGGAAGTAAATGAACAAACTTGCGGCGGGCTTTCAGGTGACTCTCAATTCTATTGGCTGGCCGACGATCCGATCGTCAGTGATATGGTGGGCCTGCAGCTCGAGAGAGACCTGGCGTGGGCCGATCTCGTTGAAGCAGTTGTCTGGCTGGTGATTCTATTCTCAATCGAGATTGTCGTACGCCTGCAGGGAAGAGGCGTCACCGGTGGTGCGGTGATTTCGACCGCAAAAGCACTCAATAAATTCCTGTATGCATCGCTGATAGCTCTCGGTGTGTATTGGGCGACGTTGTCGCACTGGTTGTACTTGTGGGATGAACTCGTTTGGATCGCTGGCTTTGCCGCTATCGAGATGAATGTCAGCCAGTGGCGCGATGACCTGATTGGTGATCAGGAAACACCATGACAAGAGGTACGAAATTATGATTACTGGACGCTGCGAATGCGGGCGCATTCGCTATGAGATCGATGGCGATATCGTGGATTTCAGCCACTGCCATTGTTCACAATGCCGCCGGCTACATGGCGCCGCCTATGCCACTTTCGCCGGCGTCGCCCGGAACGAATTTCGGTACGTGTCCGGTGAAGCCGACCTGAAAACTTACGCGTCGTCGAAGGACAACTACCGGGTTTTCTGTGCCGAATGCGGCTCGAATATTCTGGTGGAACCCGGGTCTGAACCAGAGGTGCTGTATCTATGCATGGGGACAGTCGATGGCGACCCGCCCCGCCCGCCGGGATATCACGCGTATGCAGGTTCGAAGGCACCGTGGCACGAAATTACAGACGGCCTCGAGCAATATGAAACGGACCCGCCCGAATGATAGGCAATTTCGGAAAATGGCTTCTGGCCGCGGCAATGATCCTGACAGGCCTGTACCTGGCCGTATTTGGGAACTCCTGGGGTCCGATCGCTTTCGAGTTCCTGGAAAGATCGGAAGTCGGCTTATGGATAGAGCTCATTGTCCCCTTCCTGCCAATGGTGTTCATTGGATTTGGGGCGGCCCTCTTGGTCTCAGCGCGCAAACGTGTCTAGCGGTGACCTAATGCCCCTCCGTTGCCATAGTTGTTCGGCATAACCCAAAAGCGCAAATCCTGTCGCTATGTGCGGACAAATCAATCACTTAGCTTATGTTACAGAAGGCCCAAAACACGTTTTCGGTGGGCGAAAATACACCTTTCCGGTCTCCGGTTCCGTTCCGCAGTGGATTCGTGATGGTCAAGCTACCCGATGGCATAGTGACAGTGCACCTCGACGATAAAAGGTATCGAGGCGCGTATTACTATCGCGGCGACAAGCTCGTCGTGACCGCCTTTGGGCTTAAGGAATCCTCAACAGACCTCGCTGTTCTCGGCGACGAGCGCGGCAAGGCGGCGCTCAACCTTGCGAAGCTGGTATTGATCGACATGATCAAGGACGCCATGGACATACCTGACTGGACCCCGGAACTCGCACTGCAGGGAACAACGACCCAGATTTTCTTCTGACAAAAAAGAACGGCAGGTCTCGAAGTCGGGACCGGAAACGAGTACCGTTAGGCGCCTGTTTTCCGACCAACCCGATTTGATGAGGAGTTCCCCCGTGAGACATCTGCTCGCCCTCGCCCTGCTGACCCTGGCCACCGTCGCACACGCGGCCAATGACATTGACGCTAAAGTCGAAGCTGCCCTGGCCGCCGAAGCGCGCCCGGAAGCCGACATGGCTCGCGATAAGAATCGCAAGGCCCTCGATACCCTGAATTTCTTCGGGCTCAAGGACGACATGACGGTCCTCGAGCTGATCCCGGGCGGTGGCTGGTATACCCGCGTACTTGCACCAGTGCTGGCCGAGAACGGCAAGTTGTACGTAGCCATAGGTGCCGGTCGCACCGGGCGGACCGTGCTCACGGAACCGGGCTTCGAGAACGTCACCGTGCTCGAGACAACAGACAACATTCATCGTCCCGAAGGCGCTCGCTACTATCACCTTGATGATTTCGAATTCGGCGTCTCCGACATCGACATGGTGCTAACCTTCCGCAATATGCACAACTTCGACCCGGAATCGCGCGCGAGGATGAATGCGCAGGTGTTCGAGGTGTTGAAGTCGGGCGGTTTCTACGGCGTCGTCGACCACACGAAGCGCCACATGGAGCGGGAAGACCCCGAGAACCGTCGTCGCATCGACCCGGTCCTCGTGATCAAGGAATTAACCGATCTCGGCTTCGAATTTGTTGCTTACTCGGATCTGCACTTCCGTGCCGATGACGAACTGGAGTATGAGGTCGGACGCCGCTCCGTCACGGGCAATACGGACCGGTTTACGCTCCTGTTCCGGAAACCGTGAGGATATGGCGGCAGCGGATGACAACGCGGCACCCCTGATCTCTACGACCCACCACTTCGCATGACGGTGCGGATATCGGCATACAGGATGTCCGGGTGCAGGTACGACGGGCTGTAAATGTTCCGTATGCGTTTGTTGGAGTCGATCAGGTAGACACGCAGTATGTGTGACATCGTCGTCAGCACCTCGCCGTCCGGCCCGCGGTCGCGGATCACGGACTGATCGTAGTCATCGAGGATCGGTGCCAGGCTGCCCTCTGAGGTTGCGGTGAGGAAACGCCAGTCGACAGCGCCGCGCCTGAAGTGCCGCCCATACTCGGCCATGACGTCCGGCAGGTCGTTCCGCGGGTCGAAGCTCACGGTCACCAGGCGTACAGCCGACATCGCCTGTTCATCATTCGCAAGCCGTTCTTGAACCTGGCCCAGTACGAACGTTGCCAGCGGGCAACCATTCACATCCGGGCACGATGTGTAGATGAAACTCAGGACGATGGTCTTGTCAACGTAGAGTTCGTGCAAGGTGACCGCCTGGCCGGAACTGTCGAGTAGCGCGCCATCTGCGGCCTCGCCGAGTGGCGGCAATGCGTAGGTTCCGGGCTCGGGTGCCTGAAACTCGAGCACCGAATAACCGGGCGCCAGGACCTGCGATCTAACAGGTTCGTGGTGTGGCTGCTGCTGTGACATCGCCACCAGGGGCAAGGTCACGAGCAGCAGGGCCGAGAGCAATCTCATGCCAGCGTCACGATGGAGGACTATTTTCCGTACAGCGAATAGGCCCCGAAACGCATCTGGTGCGGCGTGCCGAGTTTCTCGGCCAGGAAGTCCACCGTGAATGCATGCTCGAGCGCACCGTCGTTCCAGGCATAGGCCTTGAAGTACTGCAGGTCCTCGCCCTCGGGCGCTTCCACCTTGTCCCAGTTGGCGAGTAGCGACGAGGTGTAGTACACCCGCTCCCCGTCCCAGCTCTGCGACACCATGTTGATCTGCGCGCCGATCTTCTCTTCCATCACTTGCACCGGCGCATGCGGATCGGATATGTCGAACAGCCGTGTCATGCCGTCGTTCCAGGTATTCACCCAGAGATGCTGGTCATCAGCCGAGATCGAGATATCGACAGGCAACGGTATCAGGCTGGCATCACTAATGTCGGCCACCGCTTTGGCCTGCCACTCGCCGGCATCGTCTTCGTAGATCAGCCAGATTTTCGACGTCAGCGCCGTCGACGTGAAGCAGTAGTTGTTCCGGGCACCCCAGGCGCAACGGATCTCGAGCGGCGCCCCGGGCACGTCGAAAATCTTGCGTGGTGTGCGCGTATGCAGGTCCCAGACGACGACGGTATTGCCGAATCGTGCCATGGCCTCGGCATCCGCCATCAAGGTACCGAGGTTCATCATGTAGTTGTTCCAGCCGGTGAACGACGAGGTGATCATGACATTGCGGCGTGGCAGTACGCGCACGTCGTAGCCATAGCCGTCCGCAAAGTTGCCACTCTTGGCCGCGCCCTGCAGATTGTCGTCCGTCGGCATCCAGTGCGTCGCGACGTAATCGCCGGCGTTCGTGTACTCCACGAGCGCCGTGCGCCCGCCGTGGTCAGCACTGTTCGACAGTCCGGTGAGCATCATCCTGCCCGGCAGCGCGTAATTGGTGTGTGGTCCCACGACGCCGCCGCTCTTCTCGACGAAGTCGTCAATCGTTCTCGAGAGCGTCGGCTTGCCCGGGTCGGAGTGCACGTCGAAGATGAATATTTTGCTGGTGTCGAGCCCGGATGCCCACAGGAACCGCCGATCGTCGGTTAACCCCGAGTGATGCGCCTCGTTGCGGCCACCGACTGACAAGCTGTTTACGACCTTGCCATAGGTGTCGGAGTCGGGGCGCACGTCGATCGTGACCAGCTTGTCCTGCTCGTCACCAAGACCCTCTTGCCCCAGCGTCCAGACGTAGACGAAATCTTCCTGGCCGACAATCTTGGCCATATACGGCGACATGCAGGTTTCATCGGCATGCACTGGTGCTCCGATGAGCAAGACCGACAAGGCGCCCGGTAGCGTCGTCCACAAACGCCAGACTGCGTTCTTCTTCATGATTTGTCCCCTATAGTCAGTGCCTAATATTCTTATTTATTGTTAGACGTCAAAAAGTATAGTCTGTGGATCGAGTATCCGCGACGTAAGTTGTTGGAATGAGTCTCAATTTAAACCGGAAAGTGCTTCCCGGACTCCTTTGGGCGTGGCCGGTGTTGATTGCCATGGC
>Ga0255054_10000645_pt1 | contig 20535 bp, 11 predicted proteins | sample JV7_2_23_MG_FD_188634 | JGI IMG/M metagenome (GOLD analysis project Ga0255054, IMG submission 188634) | Seawater microbial communities from Jervis Inlet, British Columbia, Canada - JV7_2_23 | ecosystem: Environmental > Aquatic > Marine > Inlet | place: Canada: British Columbia | collected...
GCATTGAATATGCGAAAATTGACATGACCTTTTGCTTTATTTTTGACAGAGATAAGGAGCAAGCCATCGGCTCCTACACCTGTGTGGCGATCACAGATTGTTCCGGCAAAACTGCTTATGTTAGAGAGACCTTTGGTCTCCACTTTATCCATAACCAGGAAATCGTTGCCTAAAGAATGAACCTTGAAAAACTTCATTCAGGAATCCTTAAGGTCCTGATGAATTCTTGTTGTGCTCCATCCTGCTCTCTTCTGATAAGCAGAACGAGCGTGTCACCAGAATCCAGGTTATTCACAATATTCCTAAACTCCCTATCAGTTATTACCTTTTTTCTGTTAGCTTCAAGGATGATATCTCCGGCTATAAGGCCTTTTCGAGATGCTTCGCTGAACTGGCGGACATTGGTGATTAAAACTCCTTCCTCGGTTTGGAATCCATAACGCCTGGCAAGGCGGGGAGTTATAGTAGTAATATTTATTCCTATATCTTTTCCAGAGGCGACAGAGGCTTCTTGTTCTCCATTAGATGGCCGTTCGCCAAGAGTCACAGTTATTATCTTCTCATTTCCATCCCGGATGACTTTTACTTCGATTTTTTTCCCTGGTTCGATTTCAGCGATCCTAAACATTAGGTCGTTATGGTCTTTAATTGTCTTGCCGTTGACTTCAATGATTACGTCATATTTTTTTAATCCGGCCTTGTCTGCTGGTGTGCCACGCTCGACTTCACCTATGATTGCTCCTTTTTTGGTTTTTAGATTAAAAGCTTCTTTGTCATCTTCAGTGACTTGGCCGCTCCTTACTCCAAGGTATCCTCTTACTACTCTTCCTTTTTCCTTGAGCTGCTTAACGATTTTTCTGGCCAGGTTAGAAGGAATGGCAAATCCTATGCCGATGCTTCCTCCTGAGGGAGAGATAATGTTGCTTGCAATACCGACAACCTCTCCTTGCATGTTCACCAGAGGGCCGCCGCTGTTTCCCCGGTTGATGGAAGCATCTGTCTGGATATAGTCCTGGTAGGGAACACCCGGAATTCCCAGCTGTCTTCCTTTGGAGCTGACAATACCTGCTGTTACAGTATGCTCAAATCCCCAGGGATTTCCGATGGCTAAAACCCATTCTCCCACGCGCAGTTTTTCAGAATCTCCGAGCTCGGCAAATGGTAAATTTTTATCATCGACCTTTAGTAGAGCCAAATCTGTATTTGGATCGAGCCCCACAATTTTTGCCGTATATTCTTTTTCATTAAGAGTAGTGACGGTTACTTTCTCAGCATTTTCTACCATGTGATTATTGGTCACTATGTATCCGTCTGCACTGATAAAAAAGCCTGTGCCCCTTGCTTCAGAGCGGAACTCTCTATCCCTTTCACGGGGGATGCCAAAAAACCTATCCCAGAAATCCTCTGGCAAATCCTCCCGGAACCTGGATACCCTTCTCTTTTCCACTTTCTCGGCTGCAATTCTCACCACTGACGGGCCGATTTTATCGGCGATGCTGACAAAATCTAAATCAGGATTTCCCTGTATAGAAGGAGATGCATGAAGAAAGGATGGGGAAGGACTTTCAGATTCATCTAAGAAGCTATCCGGTGCGTTTTTCTCAGGCAAATAAATGAAGACAAAGCTTGCTAAAAAAATACCCAAGAAAAAGCATATAAGAGCTATCAAAGCCGTCTTTTTCATTTCCTTTCCTCCTGTGATTTTAAATACTAACACAAACGCAATTATTCCGGTGTCATCGCGAGGAGCGAAGAAGATTCCTTCGCTTTGCTCGGAACAGGCTGTGCGATCTCATTTTATTTAGTTGTCATCGCGAGGAGAGCAGCGATGCTGCAATCTCATCCTATGAAGACGAGATTGCCGCGCTCCCTTAGGTCGCTCGCAATGACATTATAAAATATTGCCATGCCCTTTCGGGGCTCGCAATAACCTTGTAAAAATATATATTGCTCTTATATTAAAATAACATACTAATATGAAAAATTCAATCGTCCTACTTACTGAAAACTCATGGTTTACAGAAATGTTGCATTAAAAATTCATTGGAGCTATTATCACCTAAGTCGAGGAAGATGGTCTTGCAAAAAGGAATCCTGATTGTTTTTGAAGGGATAGACGGTTCTGGAAAATCAACGCAAGCAAAAATTCTCTTAGAGAGGCTTCAGGAGGAAGATTTTGATGCAGTCTATTTCCGGGAACCATCGAAAGGTAAATGGGGTCGCAAGATTAAGAAAAAAGCCCTTCATCCTGATTCTCTATCTCCGGAGGAAGAACTGGATTTGTTCCAAAAGGACAGAAGAGAAAATGTGGAAAAAAACTTAAAGCCTGCATTGAAGGAGAAAAAAATCGTTATTCTGGATAGATATTATTATTCGAACATTGCTTACCAGGGAGCAAAGGGAATTGATGAAAAACTGATAAGAAGAATGAATGAAGAGTTTGCCGTTGAGCCTGATTTGGTTTTTATATTTGATATTGATCCAAAAAAGGGTTTAGAGCGGATAGAGAACCGGAAAAAGAAAGACAAGCTTTTCGAGCGTGAAGATTATTTGGTTAAAGTAAGAGAAATATTCAGGAGTTTTAAAGGCGAAAAGTTTGTACATATAGATGCTCTAAAATCTAAGGAAGAGATCAGCAAAGAGATACAAGAGATAGCCCTCCCGATTATCCTGTAGCAGCTTGATTTCTTTGGAAAAATGGAGCCTGGCACCATTTTCTTCATTTTCTTCTGTACGGATTTGATTCATTTTATACAGGCGTATGATTTCTTTGTAGGGGCTTGATTCATCAAGCCCACCTTTCTCTACCTTCTGTACGGATTTGATTCATTTTATACAGGCGTATGATTTCTTTGTAGGGGCTTGATTCATCAAGCCCACCTTTCTCTACCTTCTGTACGGATTTGATTCATTTTATACAGGCGTATGATTTCTTTGTAGGGGCTTGATTCATCAAGCCCACCTTTTAAAATTTATAAATAACCTGACCTTATAGCAGAAAAATGGAGCCTGGCACCATTTTCTTCAAGGGGCTTGATTCATCAGGCCCACCTTTTATATCATTTGACCCTGTTTATACCATCTGTTATATTTTATTCTATGGCGTTTAAAGGGTTTATAATAAAGATAAAAAAGGCAAAAAAGCCTTCTGTGGGAAAACTTTTCAAAGTAGTTTTCTTACTTTGTGCTCTGTTTTTTGCCTGTTCTATAGGGATATGGCTGGGCGCTTACCTGTCCATCAGACAAAATCTTCCCTCTATCTCCATGCTCGAAGAGTTTGAGCCCAATATCATTACCTACATCTACTCTGATGAAGGAGAAGTTATCGGAGAATATGCCATAGAAAAAAGGATTGAAATTCCCTATGAAGATATTCCAGAGGTAATAAAAAATGCCATTATTGCTACTGAAGATCCCAGATTTTACAACCACAGAGGATTTGATCTTCGGGGAGCGCTAAGAGCTCTAAGGGAAGATATAAAGACTAAATTAGGAAGAAAATCGAGAAAGCTTCACGGCGGAAGTACCATCAGCCAGCAACTGGCGAGAGATCTCTTCCTCCATAGGAGGCAAACTATTCGCCGTAAATTTAAAGAGGTCCTCCTCGCCCGCCAGGTTGAAAAGAAATATTCAAAACATGAAATATTAACAATGTACTGTAATCAGTTTAATCTTGGCCATGGAGCTTACGGAGTTGAAGCCGCCTCTCAACTGTACTTTGGAAAGAATGTCTCAGGATTAGCCGTGGAAGAAGCTGCCATGATCGTCGGTATTCTGAGGGGACCTTCCCTTTATTCTCCTTACAGGAATCGAGAAATCACTCACCGCCGCCGAGACCATGTAATCAGGCGGCTGGTAGAAGAGGGATATCTAACAGAAGAAGAAGGTGAGGAAGCCAAGGCGCAGCCGCTCGATGTTATGCCGTTGCGTCGGGGAAATATTGGTTTTGCCGCTTATTTCAAGGAAGAAGTTAGGAAGTATTTAGAAAAGAATTATGGGGCTGATGCTCTTTACAGAAAGGGATTAAAAGTCCATACAACCTTAAATCCAATTTATCAAAGATTTGCTGAGGAAGCACTTCTGAATTGGCTGCCGGTTCTGGATAAAAGACAGGGGTGGAGAGATGATAAACGGAATTTACTGGAGGAAGGCGTAGAAGGCCTTGAAGATCTGGAAAATATCTCGATTGAAGGGTGGCCGCCTGATAGCTGGCTAAAACCTTCCCTTGGTGAAGGAGATATTGTAGAGGCTGTCGTTTTATCGGTCACCGGGACAGAGGCTTCGGTTAAAATAAAAAATTATTTGGGGAAGATCAATAATAAAAACATTGGCTGGACAGAGACAAAGAATCTGAGTGATCTTATCCAGGAAGGAGATTTAATCCTTGTTAAAATCAAGGAAATAAACGAGGAAAATAAAGAACTTCTTGTCTCCCTTGACCAGGAGCCTCTCCTCGAGGGAGCTTTTCTAGCAATCGAGCCCCACACCGGCCAGATAAAAGCCATGGTAGGAGGGAAATCTTTTAAAAAGAGCAAATGGAACAACGCAACCCAGGCCCTGAGACAGTCAGGCTCGTCAATAAAACCCATTTTTTACACCGCAGCCATCGAGAGCGGATTCACTCCCGCTCACATAATCATTGATGAACCCACCGAATTTATCGATAAATGGAGAGGAGAACCGTGGTCTCCGGGAAATTATGACCAAAAATACAAGGGAGCTATCACTGTCCGTAGAGGATTGGAGGAGTCAAGGAATATTGTTACAGCCAAGCTGTTGGAATTTATCTCCCCTCAGAAAGGTGTTGATTACTGCCGGAAGTTCGGGCTCACTTCTACTATCTATCCTTATCTTTCTTTGGCCCTGGGAACCTTTGAGGTGCGATTAATAGAGCTTGTTTCTGCTTTTACTGTCTTTCCCAATAAGGGCATTCGGATAAGACCCTATTTTTTAACGCGTATTGAAGATAAAGACGGCAACATTCTGGAAGAAAGCAAGATTGAAACGGAGGAAGTTATTTCTCCTCAGACAGCTTACATAATGACCAATTTGCTGGAGGGAATAATATACAACAAAGGAACGGGTAGAGCAGCAAGTTATTTAAAATGGCCTTTGGGCGGGAAAACAGGTACGACTGATGGGTACACTGATGCCTGGTTTGTAGGGTTTTCTCCCTCTCTTTGTGCAGGTGTCTGGGTTGGTCATGGTAAAGGGCAGATTCCCATAGGAGAAAGGCAGTCAGGAGCAGTGGCAGCCCTTCCGGTATGGAGAGATTTTTTTGATAAAGTTATCAAGGAAAAACTGAGGGTTGCCGAGGAAAATGGAGAAGAGTTTGTTATTGATGAAGAATTTGAGGTTCCTCCAAATCTCTCTTTTGTGGAGATTGATAGCAAGACTGGCTTACTTGCATCTCCAGTCTGTCTTTTTACTATGAGGGAAGTTTTTCTTCTCGGTTCTGAGCCAGACAGATTTTGCACGCATGAAGATCACATGATGATTCTTGATTACTATTCAGTTAGAAAATAAGCTCCTTAGCTTTAGGATTTAGTTCTTCTTCTGTAGGGGCTTGATTTATCAAGCCCACCTTTAATTATTCAAATGGATTTAACTTAAGAAAAATGGGGCCTGGCTCCATTTTCTATATAGAGGCGTAGAAAGAGATGGGGTCAGGTCTTGTTTTTTGCGTTTCTGCATTCAATAAATAATTTTTATAATTAACATGTGGGTTTGATAAATCAAACCCCTACAAAAAATGGAGACAGCTCCCATTTATGCACAGTCCTCATTTCTACAATTTTATTTACGGGTTTGATTTCTTTGTAGGGGCTTGATTCATCAAGCCCACCTTATTTTTGATTTCATAAAAGGTATGATTGATGAATCATATTCCAGTATAAAAAAGGAGGGGAGGGGCTTAATTAATCAAGCCCCTCCTGGGGAAATTAAACAAAAAAAGAAGGCAATGGTTAGTTTTTCTTCTTTACTTTACCTGATTTTGAGGCCGAACGAGAGGAAGAGGATGACGATTTTTTCGAAGCTTTGGAGGAGGAAGACTTGGATTTTGATGAACTTGAGCTAGCCTTTTTTGAACTAGTTCCTCGAGATGAGCTTCGTGAAGAACGACTTTTAACAGATTTGCTCGAGCCAGAGATATTTTTATAAATCCGGCCGATAAAAGAACTAGATTTTTTTGGTGTTATTTTTTCCGAAGGTTTATTCGCACTTGCTTTCCGGGAGGACGAATAACCGTAGGAATCTTTTTTGACGGAACTTCTGGACTTGTAGATCGGTTTTTTCGCACTTACTTTCCGGGAGGACGGATAACCGTAGGAATCTTTCCTGACGGAGCTTCGGGACTTGTAGATCGGTTTTTTCTCTCCAGTCCTGCCTACTTCTTCTGATTTTTTCTTAACGGTTTTTCTTTCTTGAGAAGGGTAAACTCTTGCAGCCGTCTTTTTTCCAACCCTATTTGAATCTACTGCTTCACTCTTTCTAACGGAGGTTCGACTCGAGCGCTTTCCTGTCTCAGATTCAGGAGACGTGATTTTTTTCCGGAGAAGTACTTTTTTGCCGCCAAGCCTTTCGACGGATATCTTGTTGGCAGTGGGCCTCATAGGAAGCCGTTGTCTGGAAAGACTGAGTTTGCCAAGACTTTTAACAGACTTCTGAGAGAGGGCAACCTTGGAGACATTTCGAGCCTTGAGCTGATTTTTATGGATAACAGTAAGAGAACGAGAGTTGTGAGGATAATAGCGCCCTTGGAACCGGCCATTATACACGTTGTTGATTATCACACCTGGATAACCATAGTAACTTAAAGGTGCCCAGCCAAAGTAATCATAACCCCAGTACCAGCTAACCCAAGCAGGGCCCCAAACTCTCGTTGGGATCCAGTACCAGCCGAGACTGTGCCCCCAATGCCATCTGCCGTAGTGGTGTGTGCTCCAACCCCAGGATTCGTATGGAATCCAGGTCCAGCCGCATGAATTAAGCCATGTCCACCGACCGTTGTAGTATGGTCGCCAGTAGGGATCAATCCCTCCGGGAACCCAGACATGACCATGCGGAGCCCTGTAGACCCAATCGCCGTTTGAAGACAATTCATCTTCAAAATCTTCCAATTCTTCTGGGAGGTAAGCTTTTGCCATGCGCTTACGAACTTGGGAATCCCTGTGTTCGCTCCATCTGTCAAAACTATCTTCAGCAACCGCGTGGAATCGAGTGGGCTGGGAGATAAAACTGCCAGTTGAAACCTCAACTCTTTGCTCGTTATTTATCAAAATAGATTCCGATTTTCCAGCTGCCTCCAGCGTGCCTTCAAAAACGAATATTTCGGTCTCGCTATCCTCTCTCACATCAATTCTGTAGAGCCCGTTATCCAGAACATAAATAGAAACATCAGTAGTGTGAATTTCAATATTCTTTTCTTCCTTTAAGTCTTTCACGCGGAAATAGATACTCCCTGTCCAGACATGAATCCGGATGAGCTCAGATTCTATTTTTGGTAAGGTCAAAAAGTCTATTTTAGTTTCATTGTCCAATCTGACATAATTTCCATTTCCAAGGTAAATTTCTGCGCGCCCTTCAGTAGTCCCCATCCTGTCGCCTTCAGAAACTGGCATGTTTACAACGCCTTCTTCATAAGCCATGTCAGTCGATCTCTGGATATAAATGTCTCCCTTCACGAAGCTTAACCGGGCAAACGAATTGTTTGTGTAATTAGTTTCTTCTGCGTTTGAAATTGAGAAAAAGAAAAGAATCGTTATCAAAATTCCTGTTGTTTTTCTCATTTTAATTCTCCTTTCATTTAATCCAGATTATTTGTAATGCAAATACTATGCCAACCTTTCTTTCTCCTTAATCCATTGATTTTGGGTATACATTATGTCCTTAAAATAAGACGATTGCAGTGTTATAAATACACTTTTCCCCCGCAGGTGTTTGATGAATCATCCCCTACAAAGAAATCATACTCCTGTGTATAGAAAATGGAGCCAGGCTCCATTTTTCTGCTATAAGGTCAGGTTATTTATAAATTTTAAAAGGTGGGCTTGATAAATCAAGCCCCTACAGAAGATTAGCCAAGCTCCTACAAGAAATCCTCCTACAGAAGATTCGAAAAAAGCAAAATGGGGCCAGGCTCCATTTTCTCCATGGATATGTCCCTTGGGATTCCTTTTTATCTTCAGAAGTGTGGATTTAATAAATTAATCTTCTAATAAAAAGGTGGGCTTGATAAATCAAGCCCCTACAGAAGATTAGCCAAGCTCCTACAAGAAATCCCCCTACAGAAGATTCGAAAAAAGCAAAATGGGGCCAGGCTCCATTTTCTCCATTTTCTTACAGATTAGGTCTCTATCTCAGGTTCGTGGAGATCTTTCCAGTATTTCTGTTGTGTCTTAAAAATTGGAATCAATTCTCTCAGGGCGGTGGCTGAAATTTTTTCTTCTATCTCCGGTTTTTTTGTTTCTCCAGATAGATGGAACAAGATTTGCTTGGCTCCTTCCCTGAGACCTTGCAAATCATAGCCTCCCTCCAGGGTATAAAGAATTCTCTCTTTCGAAAAAGCATGGGCTAGGGCAAGAAGTTCAGAGGTGAGAGCTCCAAATCCGCCTTCGCTTACCATCATCCCCCCCAGCGGGTCTGCCCGGTAGATATCAAAACCGGCAGAGACGAGGATAAAATCGGGCTTGTAAAGAGCTGTGATAGGGGAGAGGATTTTTCTGAATATAAAGAGATAATCCTCGTCAGTTTTTCCCGCGGCAAGCGGAACGTTGACAGTAAAGCCTTCACCGCTTCCCAGCCCTGTTTCATCCCAGTATCCTGTTCCTGGATAGTGAGGGAATTGATGTGTGGAAAAAAAGAGGATATCGTTTCTGTCATCAAAGGAATGCTGGGTTCCGTTTCCGTGGTGGAGGTCCCAGTCCACGACCAGAATACGTTTGAGACCGTGTTTTTTTATTAAATATTCAGCACAGATAGCAACATTGTTGAAGAGACAAAATCCAGCGGGCCGCTCTCGTTCAGCATGATGGCCGGGCGGCCTAACGAGGGCAAAACCATTTTGAATTTTTCCTTCCATGATCAAGTCTGCAGCTTTTAACAAGCCCCCTGCAGCAAGCAGCGCAACTTCATAAGAACGGGCTGAAGTGGCTGTATCAGGGTCAAGAGCAACTCTTTCTTTTCCCGAAGTTTCTTTTATCAGATTGACATAAGAAGGAGAATGAATCATCTGAATTTCTTCCTCTGTTGCAGGACGAGGTTCTATCTCTAGATAAGGGAAAGTAATTTCCTTTTCTACCATGTCGTAGATTGCTTCTATCCTCATCGGGTTTTCCACATGGGAGGCCCCCATATTGTGTTCCATGTACCGCCGGTCCTTTACAATTCCTGTCCTCAATTACTCCTCCTGATGTCTGTTAAAAGCGGGGATCATGGGGTCAAATCCTTATTTTTAAAAAATGCTCTCCACTTCTCAGGTGGCGGTTTAGGAGTAAGAAGGCTTACCCCGAAGAGGAGAACCAGAGAAACTGCCAGAGCGGGATAGATGGCCGGGACGCCGAAAGGAAGATGTCCCTGGATTTTATTTACGATTTCCCAGGCGATGGTCACCGTTGTTCCCCCCAGCATAGACAGCACCCCACCCCAAGCTGTTGCCCTCTTCCAGAAGAAGACAGCTACCAGGGCTGGAGTGATTCCGGCTCCGTAGACAGTATAGGCGGCATAAGCTGCATCCAGAATTCGCGGGAAAAAGGAAATAAGGGAGTAGGCGATTACACCCAGGACAATCACCGCCAATCTCGAGTAGAGAATCATTTTTTTATCTGACAGGCTGGGGTTTATAAACCGCTGGTAAACATCTCTGATGACGTTCGTGGCCGGCACAAGAAGGAAGCTATTTGCAGTGGAGATGATGATAGCCACTATTGCCACCAGGAGAAGACAGCCCACGGCAACAGGGAGTCCTTTATGGGCCACGAGGATAATGATTTTTCCGGCCTCCTTTGCTTCAAGGCCCTTAAAATAGCTGCTGCCCACAACTGCCAGACTCTGCAGAGCGATCCCCAAAAGAATAACTCCCACCACCCAACCTATGACTGATTTTTTTGCTTCTTTTGCATTTTTGGCCGAGAAAAAGCGCTGGTACATGTTTCCCTGCCCCAGGGCAAGAAGCAGTGTCGGGACAAAATATCCCATGGCTTGCACCCATGTCATGTTTCCCAAAAAAGAATGACTTCTCTCGGTCACGTTGGCAATGATATAGTCCATTCCTCCCACATGCTGGATGAGAAAAGGAAGGGCAAGAAGGATGCCGGCTATCATGACAATGCCGTTGAAAACATCCAGATAGGCTACAGAGATCATGCCGGCGAGAAGGGTATAGGTGATGACAAATACAGCTATGATAATTATTCCTGTCTCAGCAGGAATTTTTCCTCCGGTGATAATATCAAGCACCCAGCCTCCTCCTCGAAACTGGTAACTGACAATTGTCACATAGGCTATTATGGTGACTATGGTGGCCAGAATTCGGGCCCACTTGTTGTACCTGGCCTCCAGGATATCAGGAACAGTAAACTGGCCAAAAGTTCTTACTCTACCTGCTATGAAAAAAACAATTATGATACCCAGCCAGCCGCCGCTGCTGCCGATAAGTGAAGCAAAGCCGTGATTGTAACTGAGGTCAGAGACGCTAAAAATATCTCCAGAGCCGATCCAGCTGGCAAGGAGAGTTCCTACAAGCACCGGAGCTGTCAGGCTCCTGCCGGCGACCAGGAAATCTTCTTTTTTTTTCAGCCGTTTGGTCAGGTGAAGACCGATGGCAAAGAGAACAACAAGATAAAATAATATGGTTAGCAGGTAAACCATTTTGGCGTTTTATTTTTTCTCAGGGAAAAATTTTTCAAGTTCCTCTGGTTTTGGCTTTTTAGTCAGAAGGCTGACAACAATCAACGAGCCCAAAGAGATGATCAAAGCAGGATAGATGATAGGGATCCCCCAGGGATCGCCTTCTGGCACCTTATCCGGAGGCAAGACCTCTGCCAGGACTTTCAGAACTACACAGGCCACAGTTCCTGATATAATCGAAGCTAATCCTCCGGCTTTGGTTGCCCTTTTCCAGGCTAAAGCTGCGATGAGGGCGGGAGTAATTGCAACTCCGTATATTGTATAAGCAAAGAAGGCCATTCCGAGCACTGAAGTAAGTCTTATGGCCAGGAAAAATGCGATTACTCCGAGGAGAACTACAAAAACTTTTTGGAGGGCGACCATAGTGCTTTGGGAAGCCTCTTTTTTTACAAAACGCTGGTAAATATCGCGCATGATGGTTGTAGTAGGAGAGAGAAGATAATTCATGCCTGTGGAGATAACGACAGCGCAGGCTGCACCCAGAAGCAGGACTCCTACTGGCCAGGGAACCAAGCTTTTAGCTGCCATAAGGACAACTTTTCCTCCTTCCTTGGGAATGGTAAGATCAATCTGTCCTTTAAATTTGCTGTAAGCAAATACTGCAACAATCACGACCACAGTCTCCACAAATACCGTTCCGATTGTCCAGAAGATAACTGCCCTTTTCGCATCTTTTGGTGTTTTGGCACTGTAGAATTTCTGGTACACACTCTGCACACCCATAAGAAGAAGCATGGTCGCTAGAAAATATCCGCCGACTTTAAGAGAGGGATGTGCTCCAAATTGTTCGTTTACAACAGCGAAATAACCAGCATCGAGTACTTGAGTAGCTTCTGCAAAACCACCAGCAGCAAGATAGACAAAAGGAACAGAAAGCAGGCAGGCGAGGACGATGATAATTCCGTTGGGTAAATCCGTGTAGGCAATCGCAATCATTCCTCCAACAGCAGTAAAAAGAATAACAAAGGTGGCGGCGATGATGGTGCCTACTGAATCAGGAATAGCTCCATCAGTTGCAACATTGAGAATGAACCCCCCTGCGACAAATTGATAGGAGACAATAACCGTGAAAGAAATGATAAGAGCGATTGCACCGAATAACCGGGCAACGGGTCCGTAGCGTACCTCCAAGATATCGCCGATTGTATACTGGCCGAAGGTTTGAATTTTTCCAGCCAAAAAATAGATAACAATAATACCAACCCAGGCACCTGCTGCCAGCCAGAGAGCAGAGAAACCTGCTTTCGAAGCGAATTCGGCTCCGGCGATAAAAGTTCCAGAGCCGATCCAGGTGCAGATAAGAGTAAAAACCATGACCGAGGTTTTAAGTTTTCGGCCGGCAACCATGAAGTCTTCTTGGCTTTTGACGCGTCTTGCTCTGTAGAAGTTGAAACCGGTCAGGATCAAGAGATAAGCTAGGATGATATAAAGATAAGTTGACATGAAACCCTCCTTTTCATTTCATAGTAATTAGGCGGAAGCCATTCAATCTGTAAGCATTTGATTCATCAAACACACCTTTTGTCAGGGATTTGCTGTATGGACATGATTCATCTTTTGTCGGGGCTTGATTCATCAAGCCCACCTTTTAAGATGCGTATAAACAAATCCTTCTCCCTTAGGGTCTTTCTATTCTTTCAATTATCTTTAAAACTTTCAAACAATAAATTATCATTGCGAGGAGCGTAGCGACGCGGCAATCTCAACTTTTCTCTTTTTTTTCAATTTTGATTGAATAGAGGTTCGTGATGTTTGGTTCAGCCATGGTTGTTCCATAGATGTAATCGGCAACCTCCATTGTTTTGACGCTGTGAGTTATTAAAATAAACTGTGTCTGATTTTTTACTTTTTTCATTAATTCCAAGAACCTTGCCAGATTAACTTCATCAAGGGCGGCATCAACTTCATCAAGTATACAGAAGGGAGTGGGTTTGTAACGAAACAGGGCAAAGAAGAAAGCCAGACTGGTCAAGCATTTTTCTCCTCCGGAAAGAAGAGATATGCTCTGGGCTTTTTTCCCTGGTGGCTGAGCGGCGATATCCACTCCGCTTTCTAAAGGATGACTCGGATCTGCAAGTTTTAGCTCCGCAGTGCCTCCATAGAACAGCAGAGAGAAAACTTCCTTGAAATTCTTATTCACTTCTTTCAAGGCTTTCATGAATTGATGTTTACTCTCGTGGTCAATTTTTTTGATTGCTTCTCTGGTTGTATCTATAGATTCTCGTAAGTCTTTCTTTTGCTGCGTGAGAAAATCGAAGCGTTTTTTTTGAATTGAATACTCTTCTTCTGCCATCAAATTAACGGATTTAATCTTTTGAAGTTTTTCCTCTGCTTCTGCCAGTTTTTCCTGAATCGCTGTATCCGGAATCTTCTCTTCAGGTATCTCTTTCTTCACTTCCTGAAGAGATTTTTTAAGATCCTGCCAGCAGCTCTCTTCAAGGTTCACGAAATCCCGGTCTATCTCAGCTTTGCTGATTTCCCATTTCACCCGTTCTTCTTTTTTGTCTTCATGTTCTTCTCTTGATTGCTCAATCCTCTTTTCCATGTCTTCCTGCTCATTTTTCATGTTCTGGAGATGAGATTCGCTTTGAGCAAGCTCTTTTTCTTGTTTTTTCCTATCTTCATTAAGGTTTTTCGCGCTTTGAGAGAGATTCTTGATATTTTCTTTAAGATTTAGTTTTTCTTTGTCGCAATTCTGGATTTCTTGCTGAAGAGAGTTCAATTTGGCTTGCAGAGTCTCTTTTCTTTGGTCTTGGCTCTGCAGCCTTTGATTCAGGTTATTGATTTTTTCCTGGAGGAGGTCGACTCCGGCTTTAAGCTCAAAGAAATTTTTTCTTCTCTGTTCGTCTCCTCCCTGATAGTCTGCATATTCTTTTTCTTCATCTTCTATTTTTTTCTTCAAAGAGTTTTCTTCTTCCTTTAGTGCCATTGCTTTCAATGATACAGTTTCTATTTTTTTGGTTAGAGTTTCTCTGTCTGCGCTAAAGACAGCAATCTCGTTTTTAAAGAGAGAGATGTGAGCTGCAATTCTCTCTTTTTCTGTTTGGTCATACTTGCTTTCTTTTTCTATTCCTTCAATTTTTCTATCCAGCTGGCTCAGGAGAGCAGATTCTTCCTGCAGTTCTTCTTCAAATCTTTGTTTTTGCTCGGTTTTTTCTTTGAGGCTAAGAGTTAGAGGATCAATATTTTTATCAATACGGGCTATGTTATTCTTTATTTTTTTTATCTCCTGGCTGAGAGTGAAGATCCCTTCTTCTTTCTGGCCCATCTTCAGGAGTCCGGACGAAAACAGCAAGTCTCCCTCAAGAGTTATGTAATTAGAAGAAGGAAAGCGAGTCCAGAGTTGTACAGCACTTTTTATATCTTTAACAATGGCTGCTTCCTGAAGATGAGAGAGGTGGTCCTTGATTTTTGGGCGGGGCCGAATACGGGATTTAAAAAGCCCGACGACTTGCGGATCTTTATAAAGCTTTGAGGAGATTGAAGAGGTTTCTTCTTTTTTCTTGGGCGAGATAAGGAGAAAATTTCCTTTTATCTCTTTCCCGGCCAATGTTTTCATGAAATCTTGAGCATGGATAAGAGTGGCTTTTGTCTCTTCCTTCCAGAAAATATCTATTAGTGGGGCATGTTCATCATCAGTTTCTATTAAATCAGCTAAGAGGCCAAGGGCTTCAGGGATGTCTTTCGAAAAATCTGTGTTTCTTTCTTTTTTTTCCAATTTTTCGAGCGCCCAGAGATGATGGGTCTCTTGATCTTTTTTGTCCTTTAGTTCCGATATTTTGTTTTGAAGGCTTTGAGACTCAGAGAGCGTTTCATCAAGCTCTTTTTGGCGAGCAGTCATTGCCTTTTTCTTCTCATCTTTTAGCCTTTGAGCCTGGATGAGTTCCTTCTGATTTTGCTCCAGTTTGTTTTCACTTTGCTGGAGAAGCGTGCGTTCTTTTGAAAGCTGGCTCTTTAGTTTTTCTTCCTGGCGCTGGATCAGCTCTTTTTCTTTTTCGACTTTGACTCCTTCATTTCTTGTTTCCGTATGAGAAGAGAGCTTTCCGAAATATTCATTCCTCAATGTTTCTAGTGTTTTTCCCCAGTTCGCCAATTTTTCCTGGGATACTTGACCAGCCTGATCTGTCTTCTTCAAGGCTTGTTGTTTTTGCTTTTGAGTCTGAACGAGGATTTTCAGATTCCCCTCAGCCCCAGCCCTCTCCTTAGCAATATGAAGGAGTTCCCTTTCATGCTCTGCTGTGTCTTCTATGGCTTTATTCTTTTTTTCCTCGAAAAACTCAATTCTTCTTGTTTCCCTTTCTCCGTCTGTTTCGGCTCGAGAAACCTGAGAATTTAGAGCAAAAAGATTTTTCTGTCCATCCTTCATGGAATTTTCAAGGTTCCATACTTCTTTTCTTTTTTGTCCCAGGTTTTTCTCCTCGGCCTTAAGTTGAGAGATGAGTTCCTTCTCCTGGCGCAAAGAATTTTCATAGGAGAGTGTGATTTCCTGTAGATTCTTTTCAATCTCCAGGAATTTTTTCCGGTAATTGAGGGAATTCAACTGGCGGATTTTTTCCCGCAGTTTTCTGTATTTTATGGCAGCACTGGCCTGTCTTTGAAGAGAGTTTTTTGCTGTAGATACTTCGGCAATGATGTCTTCCAGTCTGGTCAGATTTTGTTCGCTGTTTTCCAGTTTGTTCTGAGTCTGCCTTTTCTTGTCCTTGTAGAAAGCTGTGCCTGCAGCTTCTTCCAGGAAAAGCCTTTTCTCTGCAGGCTTGGAAGTGAGAAAAAGTCCAATTTTTCCCTGCTCGATAACAAAATATTCTTTTCCAGCTATGTCTCTTTTCCAGAGGGAGTCCTGGATATCCTTCAGCCTGACCTGTTTTCCGTTGAGTCTGTATTCGTTCTCGCCAGAGCGGAAAAATCGATGGTTTATGGTGAGTTCCTCATCATCGTCCCTCAGGAAGAGAACAACATCAGCCATTCCTAAAGGAGGTTTCTTTGTATTTCCGTTGAATATGACATCGCCGCTCCTCTCTCCTCTTAGGGACCTTGACCTCTGTCCACCTAATGCCCAAAGGAGGGCGTCAACGATGTTACTCTTTCCCGTGCCATTAGGTCCGACGATGGCGGTTATTCCGGGATGGAGGATGATTTTTGTTCTTTCAGGAAAAGATTTGAATCCTTGAAGTTCTATCTTTTTGATGATCATGTTTTGATGGTCATATTCTGAACTTGGAGCATCCTCTTCCGCTCCTATTATGTTTTTTTATTTTAGATTTTCCTGACAGTTTAACCAATATTTCTTGATTTTGATTTTTCAACCTGCCCAGCTTATTTTTACTTATTTTAAGCTGTCTAATAAGTAGCTATTTTATCTAATTAAAATCGATTGTCAAAGAGCTAATAGGAGTGGTCTTGACAGTTGGGGCTAATTCTATTAATTTCTATGTGTTTCGAAGAAATTTATTTTTAAGGAGCCAGTGTAGCTCAGTCGGTAGAGCAGCTGATTCGTAATCAGCAGGTCGAGGGTTCGAATCCCTCTGCTGGCTCTCTTTTTCTATTCGAAAGGATTATAAGGTATTTTTTCATACCCCTTGGGAAGGTTAAATATTTTGGCCGGCACATTTTTTTTCTCGACTGATACCACTTCTTCCCGCTCTTTTGTCTCTGTCCCCATCATGTTCATCGAGGATATTGTAAGCACCGGATAGCCTTCTATTTTTTCAAATTCTTCAGAAAGATCCTTTGTGAACGGATTTAGAGAGAGGATTGCACCAGAGAGTTTTTTATAGGCGTTTAAATCAATTCCTAAACTCCTTGAAGTCCAGATTTCCATCTTCATCGGCAGGTTCATCTCCATCATGGAAATTTCCACTTCGACTAAAAATTTTTGACATAACCAGCCTCTTATGGTTTGGATTTCAGCCGTTTCTTTAATTGATGAGGATTTTATTCGCATTACGTCCATCATCTGTTTTGCCTCGGGAGGAAAAACTTTATCAATTTCGACGGGCAAATGGATTTCAGAATATGTCTTTTTGGAATGATCAATTGTATAGATCTTATTAAGATCGAGCCTGACGATAATTGAACTTTCTGCTATATCTTCTCTCATTTTGTTTTTTGCTATCCATGTTTTTCCTTCTTCAACTTTTGCAGGTTGGATCTCACCCATGACGGTGGATTCCGTGAGTTTGTTTTTTTTGATGATGATATCTGCTTCTGCCAGGTTAGGGGAGAGAAGTGTGGAGAAAGCGAAAAGCGAGACTATTACCAAAATGATATTTTTCTTTGACATAGGTGCTACTCCTTGGCGAATCTTTGTTTACTTTATATTATTTTTCTCATGAAGGCAATTTTTTTGGTGTTAAGGTGATGCAGATTTTTAATAATTTTTTATTTAAATGCCGCCGGATATTGACATTTCAATAAACCGTACTTATAATACATATGAATCTGCTGGCTGGAGAGGATCCTCCTTAGCCCCGCTTCCTTTTCCAAACCTTGGCGCCTCGACAGCCAGCGTTTTTTTTTAAGATCTAACCTTCCTTAAGAATCCATTTTGTAATTTCCTTCAAATAATTAATCCGATTTATTCATAAATCATGCCGACACCAATATTTTTTTTTGGGGCCAGGCTCCATTTTTTTTAATTTCTGGCGGTCGCCAGTGATAGAGAGCCACACTGCAATATACAAAAAAAACTGATTCCACGGTTTTTTAATTGATTGGATTGCGAGCTTGATAGAAGATTTATTTTGGCAGAGTAGAGGGTGGGGTTGTTTTGGAATAGTCCAGTTCCGAGCCCAGAAGACTGTGGGGGATAAGATAAACTACAAGGAGTAGTATCGAAGCTCCCAATACCCACCGGCGGGCTGGTTTTCCACCGCGTCCGGCGATAACAGCCGCTATCCAGCCTATGAAGGCGATGAGCAGTTTGTTATCTGTCAAATCAGAGCTAATGGGGAATCCTGTCCAGAGCTGCCCGAAAGCAAATTTTTGGACTAAGGGGCCAAGAATTAGGCCGCCGATGATCAAGAGACCTGTTGTCCAGAGAACAAATTTTCGTGGATTGCTCTTAGGATCCAGCGCTGCAATACCTGCTCGTGTAGAAAAAAGCATAGCTAAGAACATGATGAGGATATGGGGAATAAGGATTACTGCTGGCACAGGTCCTTTGAAGCGAATAATCACCGGATTTTCGCCCGATAATGAAAATTCCTTCCCCTGGGATGATAATATAGCCTTATATTCCAGCTTCCCTGCCGGGGGCTGTTTAGGGATGCTGGCGACCAATGAATCCTCTTTCCTGACAAAGGGAATTTTAGTCCAGGGATCATCTGTTTTATGTCTTTTGTAGATCAAGCGCCCGGCAATTTCTTCATTATCGACTTTAATGGCAATTTCATAATCCTTTATGGTTTCATGACTCCGCTCCAGTTTGTAGGCAATTTCAGAGTCATTAATCATGGTCTTTCCTGTGATAGGATATGTTGGTCCTGTTAGCCGCTGATAGATTGCTGAGGAAAGCGTGATGAAAACGGCGATGACCCAGAATGCTGTTTTTTTCATTTCTATCTCCTGCGTTTAGGCTGCTGTTGAATTATTCGAAAGCTTAACATGTTAGCTATGAAAGTTATGTTTCCTGTCTCTTGTGTGGTAAAAATCCCAAAAATTAAGATCTTGTTTTCTTAATTCCTTTCAGTGCAAATTTATAACATATTTATCTTATCTTTGAAATAAAAACATTAATAATCCCGATTGAAATACTATAATTATCTACTGCGGCCTGATTTATCAAATCAACATTTTTATTGTTCGTATGGATTTGATTTATCAGGACACCATTTTGATCATATAATAAAGTGGTCTTGATTTACCGTAGGGATTTTATTTGTCAAACCCACAGTTTTGATTATGTAAATAATGTGGATTTAATAAATTATATTTTCTAAATAAAGGTGGGCTTGATGAATCAAGCCCCTACAAAATAGAATCATTTATAAGAGACGATATTTTGTTCTTATTCAGATGGACTAATGACATCTTAAGTTAGGTCACTAATCATATGAACGAATACATATTTTTGATATAAAATTATACTTGGTGTAAAATTATAATTAGCATAATACATAACCTTGAAAAAGGAGGCTGGAATGAGAAACAGAATATTTGCCGGGACTTTATTATTATCATTATTGATATTGGCCATTTGTATTGCAGGATTTTCCGAAGAGAAAGCAGTAGAGAGCATGTGGGTAGGATCATCTTTATCAATTGACGGTTTAGATGATGAGTGGGCTGGAGATGCCTTAAATTTCGAGAAGAAGTTTGAAGTTGACTACGCATTCAGGAATGATGCAGATAACCTTTATGTGCTCTTCATTTTCAAGGATCCAGTATATCAAAGCACGATTAAAGATACAGGGATGACTCTTTGGATAAACACAGAAGGCAAAAAGAAGAAAAAATATAGGATTCACTTCAATACGAAACGAGTACCTGCTGAAGGTATAATTTCCATTTTAGAAAAGCAGAAGGGGCCGCTACCGGAAGCTGAAAAGAATAATATTAGATCCAAACCTTTTTATTTCTTTTATCAAGGTGATGTCAAAGATAAAAAAGGTAAGATCCTAACTCCCACTGCCTTGGGTGGAGAATTAGCAGTGCCTTTATTTAGAGCAAAAGCAAAGCAGGAAACGATGGTCTATGAGCTTGTGATGTCTCTCAGAATCCTGGAAAAGCTATCTGCCAAACACAAAATGGTGCCTGGAAAAACGGTAAAAGTAGGATTTGAATGGGGAGGCTTAACAGAAAGAATGAAAGCGCAGAGGATGGCACGGCTTGAACAAGGCGCTGCCGGAGACTCAGTGCGCAGAGTTAAAGATCTAGACTCACCAACGCAGACCGGTAGTTTGGGAGAGGCTAGGTTAAGCAAAGGTCCAAAGAAATACTCGTTCTGGGTGGATGTTAATTTAGCTCAAAAAGACTAAAGCTTGACCTGCAATAAATCTTAATATTCAAAACCAATAGCCAACTCCGAGATGAAGTCCGCCTACATTGAATCTTGTTGCCTCGTCCAGTGTAATCATGGGGTCAGACTTGAATAACTTGAGTTATTATTATCCTTCGCCTTTGGACTCAATATTTATTTTATTATCCTACATAAAAATACAAGTTTTGCAGGTCTGACTGCATCGCTGCGGCAAAAGAAAATAAATTACGTAAAAAATAGTCAATTCTGTAGGAGCTTGATTCATTAAATCTACATTATTGATTGTATAAATAAGGTGGGCTTGATAAATCAAGCCCCTACATAAGAAAAACCCATTCGGATGAATCAAGCCTCTACTTAAGAATCCGTATAGATAAATTAAAACCATACATAAGGAAAATTAAAACCGTTTAGTTTATTGATATATTCAAAAAGGTGGGCTTGATGAATCAAGCCCCTACATAAGAAAAATCCATGCGGATAAATCAAGCCCCTACATAAGAAAAACCCATTCGGATGAATCAAGCCCCTACATAAGAAAAATCCATGCGGATAAATCAAGCCCCTACATAAGAAAAACCCATTCGGATGAATCAAGCCCCTACTTAAGAATCCGTATAGATAAATTAAAACTATACATAAGGAAAATT